>Ga0307518_10002486_pt1 | contig 13460 bp, 13 predicted proteins | sample 25_EM_MG_FD_203889 | JGI IMG/M metagenome (GOLD analysis project Ga0307518, IMG submission 203889) | Populus trichocarpa ectomycorrhiza microbial communities from riparian zone in the Pacific Northwest, United States - 25_EM | ecosystem: Host-associated > Plants > Roots > Unclassified | place...
TTAGGAACTTAAGGATTTGTGGTGTAATTTTGTTATGCAGTAAACATGTAACCTGTATAGAATATTATATTCGTAATATTTTGTTTCTGAAATATTAAATGTATCAACCTATGCTTGGGATATTAGAGTGTACTAGATTGTGTTAGAATATTAAACTATGTTGTGTTATATATATATATATATATATATATATGAAATCTTCTTGCTCGAATTGGCTCTTTTAATTATTAACTTATTGCGTGTGATGTAAGATGGAGTTTGGGAATAATTATGGTCCTAAACATAATCTGGAATGAATTTATGCAGTTGATTGTACTAAACATGGATGTGATTATGGATGAGATGTAATTCTAGATGTGTGCAGGGTACATTGTCAATAACTTAGGATCTCCTGGTATAGGGGAGACTCTGTCGAAATTTCATTAGAAATTTCGACGAGAAAAAAAAATGATGCTTCATCTACCCTTTATAGGGGGAAGATTAACGGATAAACTAATAGTAAAATCTGGGGCTGTTACAACTTCCATGTTCCTTAATTTTCATATCATTCATCACTGTTTTTCCCTTTCTACTCAAGGCATCGGCTACTACATTAGCCTTGCCAGGATGGTAGTCAATCATAATCTTTTATTAACTCTACTCTTCTTCTCTGTCGCATGTTCAGCTCCTTCTGTGACATCACATACTTCAAACTTTTATGATCTGTAAAGATTTGAACTTGTGTCCCATACAAATAATGTCTCCATACTTTTAAGGCAAACACCACCGCTGCAAGTTCTAGGTCATGAACCGGGTAATTCACCTCATGCGACTTTAGCTGTCTTGATGCATAAGCAATTACACACCCATGTTGCATCAATACACATCCCATACCCCTTTTTGAGGCATCACTATATACCACAAACCCTTCTATCCCCGATGGAAGGGCCAACACAGGAGCAGAAGTGAGCCTCTCCTTCAGTTCTTGAAAGCTCGCTTCATACTCTTTCGACCAAACAAACCTGACTTCCTTGCGGGTCAACTTAGTTAAAGGTGATGCTATGGTGGAGAACCCCTCAATAAACCTTCGGTAATACCCAGCAAGACCCAAGAAACTCCGGATTTCTATCACGTTGGTAGGCCTTTGCAATTTTAACACGGCCTCAACCTTTCTTGGATCCACAAATATTCCTTCTGCAGATATTACATGGCCCAAAAATACTACTTCCTTGAGCCAAAACTCACACTTGTCCAGCTTTGCATATAATTGATTCTCCCTTAAAGTCTTTAGCACAACCCTTAGATGTTGTTCATGCTCTAAGTAAGAGTTTGAATACACCAAGATATCATCAATAAATACCACTATATATTTGTCTAGGTAAGGCCAAAACACTCGATTCATCAAGTCCATAAACATGGCCGAAACATTGGTTAACCCGAAAGGCATCACCAAAAACTCGTAATGCCCATAACGGGTTTGAAATGCAGTCTTTTGTATGTCTTATTCCTTGATTCTCAACTGGTGGTATCCATATCTCAAATCTATAGTGGAGAACACCCTAGCACCCTTCAATTGATCAAACAAGTCATCTATTCGTGGGAGTGAGTATTTGTTCTTCACCGTCACTTTATTCAATTGATGATAATCAATGCACAAACAAATTGTGCCATCCTTCTTCTTTACAAACAATACTGGAGCTCCCCAGGGCGAGTTAGTAGGCTAGATGAAGCCTTTATCTAACAATTCCTGAAGCTGGACTTTTAGTTCAACCAATTCCATAGGTGAGATCCTATAATGAGACTGGGTTATAGGAGAAATTCCTGGAATAGTTTATATGGAAACTTCAATTTCTCTAACTGGAGATAATCCAGGCAACTCTTCAGGGAATACATCTTGAAACTCCCTCACAACAGGAATACTAGCCAAATCTATGCTACCCTTTTCTAGCTCTCTTACATGGGCTAACCAAGCACAACAACCCTTCCTCAGTAACTTTCTAGCCACCAAGACTGAGATTACACAACTTGGAATTACTTTTCTTTCCTCTTTAAACACTACTCTTTTATCACCTATTCCTTGGATTGTCACCGTCTTGGTGAAACAATCCACTTGTGCCTTATGTTTACTTAGCCAATCCATGCCTAGAATCAAGTCAAAATCATATAGCTCTAATGGCATAAGACCTACCCTCAATTCTTACCCTCCAATATATAGTTTTACCCCTCTATAAATATCATCAATATGTATATTCTCTCCTAGAGGTGTACTAACCGTCACTCCTAAACCCAAGTTACTAGATAAAAATACAAGTTATTCACAATTCTATAAGATACAAAGGAATGACTAGCTCCAGGATCAATTAAAGCATAAACTTGCATTGTATCTAACTGTAAAGTACCTGCCACCACATCAGGTACAGCTCCTACATCCTCCTAGGTCATGTGATATACCCGACCCTGAGTCCTCCCCTCCTGATTTCTGAGCCTCCCACGAGTAGCACTCGTCCTTGATTGGGTAGGCCTGATAGGACGATCAACTGTAATTGATTGTTGCTGGCTCTGAACCTCAATCCTCTAACCATGGGCTCCCTCGGTAGTTCTATGAGGACAATCCTTCTTCCTGTGACTCGTGTCCCCACAATAGTAATAGCCTTTGCCTACATGCGGGCACTCTCTCCATCGATGCCCCTCTCCTCTACAAATATAACATCTCATCGGCATCGCAGAGCAATCTCTAGGGTGTCACTGCTCACACCTCTGACAGAATGGATATACTGGTCCCTTCTGCTCCGTAGACCCTCTAGTAGTTTTGACTCCCTGTCTAGCTTGTCCTCCCCAAGATCATCTTCCACTGACCTGTCTAGATCCTTCTAAGCTACCTCTTGGGGTGAAACTCCCACCTCTTCTTTAGAACTGTTCTGATGATTGTCCGCTCTTCCCTTTCTTTAGGAGAGGAGGTCTCCCAGTCAAAAACTCAAAATCTCTCCTCTTAGCTCCAGTTGTCTGACTCTGCACGACCACTAGCTTTGGGGTATCCTTTATTACCCTTTCCATACCCTGAGTTGTCCGTACCAATTCCCGCATAGACTGAAACTACATGGCTATCAATATCATCCTCAGTTCCTGCCTTAGTCCATCACGGAACCTCTCCACCCTGTGACGCTCTGTGGGAAGGTAAGTGGAGGTAAAAGTTGATAAGTCCTGAAATCTCCTCTCATACTCCAGAACTATCAAATCTCCCTGCCTCAAATCCAAAAACTTATGTTCTTTCTCCCTCCTATGCTCCCAAGAATAGTACATCTCCTCAAACTCTTCACGAAAGTCCCTTCATCTCAATACCTGCCCTGATCTCCTCTCTCTAATGGTCTCCCACCAAGAGTTGGCACTTTCAATCAATAGCTGAGTCATGCAATCCACCCGTAGCTCCTCTGGCACCTGTATATGGTTTATAACTCTTTCCACTTTCCTCAGCTAATGCCCAGCAACCTCAGCATCCTCTTCGCCATGATAAGTCATGCAACTCATCTCTCTCATACCCTTCACCCACTACACTATGGTGACTACTCCCCCTGATCTAGGAGTTGTATTGGAGGCTCCTGCTACCATTCTTGCTGCTACAGCTCTCACTATATGTTCTATAAAAGCAGGATCCGAAAATGGGTTTGATCCAGCTACCGATGCCACTAGTGGGGGTATATTATCTCCCCCATGTCTGTCAGATACCTCGGCCATTGATACATCTGCCTGACGGGACAACGAATCATCTCGAAGTCTTAGTGACTCACCCCTTTTCGAGTACACTAATGTTGCAGGTATATGAGAGGAGGTGTCTGTCAAGGGATCCCAGTCTAGATCAATTTCATTACGAAAACTCTAATCACTTCCCTGAACTGGGATGGATCAGTCCTAGCTCCTGGCCTTGTCCTCACCATCCTGAAACACATTTCAAAATCATATAATTATTCATGTCCCCGGAATAGCAACCTAAGCTCTGATATCAAAATGTAACATCCCCCGTTCCGGGATAAAAACAACAATCTCATGTCAACCGAAGAAAAATAGAGTAATTCAATATATATATATTCATGGTGGTCGTATTAAAGTCTACCGAAAATTCTGACGGAGTTTCCCCTATACCGGAAGGTCAGTTATTGACATTTAACATGTTTACACTTCTAATAACCCGCATCTCCTACTCAATCCCGACCCAATCATCCTGGGTCTCAATCCCACAAACATCATCATACATATCAACCGCAATATTTATGATATACATTATATAACAAATATCATTATGAATGGATAAAAATATAAATACGCATACATGAAATGTGGTTATATGAACTATAGAGTTAAGTTCATTTAATCAAGTTTAAACATTAATTATACAAATTAATTTATACAAGCATTTCCATGTTTACAAAAATACAAGGGTATACTCTCTAGAACATAAGCTAGGATCTACTCTTGTCGTGCATGTGATGGTCTTGAAACAAAATACATATTATTGAAATATGTAACACCCCACCTCACTAGTAAGATATTGTCCGCTTTGGGCCTTCCAGTCCACCCATGTCCAGGGCTTCCACCCAGGTCCCCCTCACGGGTTTGTTCTTGGCAGCCACGCATGGCCCCAAAACGCGTCTTACTAGTCAAGGTGAGCATGCACTTATAAGGCCCTGGCTCTGGACGCTCGCTTCCGATGTGGGATTTTACAATCACAATAAATATCACAACACAAATATCTAACAATTTTAAAAGGGCAACATGCATTCATATTTTGTTCACTTCTCCCTTCTGGTTTTCATTAGAATCTCTTTCTTGTTCAACTACTAAAAATTGTTTCCCCTCCCATTATCAACCTTCGTTCCAGATTTTATAAGATCAATCATGATTATTTTTGTTTAACATATTACCAATACCAATTTCACTGGTATCATCATCATCACCCTGTAGGAGTCGATGCAAGGTGATCCCCTTACCCGGGATCCTAACATACATTAAATGTATGCTGGCCAATACATGGTTGATCCCCTTACCCGGGATCCTAACATACATTAAATGCATACTAGTCCAAACATGGCGATCCCCTCACCCGGGACCCTAACATACAATAAATGTATGTTAGTTCACGCCCCAAAATCACACTTCTCATATTTCCTTTGTCAGCGATAATTTCATCACTTGACAATTCACAAAACAACCCTTTACCTTGAATACACATACATTCAGTAATTCACATTTCACATCAGTAACGTATTAAATCATGGAATTTAACTAGAAAGTATTGGTGTGATTTACCTACCTGCAATAGAAGCTCTATTTGTGCTCCCTAGCTGCTGCTTTTGCACCACGCCTGTGGTCTCCCCTGCAAATCACAGGTTTTTCTTATATTTTACGTTTTTCTCATTACACCTATTAATATTGTCGTTTTTTGTCCAACCATAGTTATCATTCCTTTTTTTTTATTTGAACTGTTACTGTCTAGACATAGGATTGTTAATGTCCAACCGTTACTGTCTTGGCATTGAACTATTACTGTCTGACGTCTCCTCAGATTTTTAATTATATCTAGAGTTATATAACTTCATTTCAAGCGAGATTGGTCTCGTTGGAAAGCTAAGACTCGTATAAGTTCTTTGAAGGAAGGAGAACCTAGTTCTACCCCCAAGATAGTCAAAATTGCTCATCACAAACATTGAATTGTTACTGTCCGACTGTTACTGTCCGACCTCTCCTCAGATTGTTAATTATATCTAGAGTTATAGAACTCTGTTTCAAGTGATATTGGTCTCGTTGGAAAGCTAAGACACGAGGCTACAAGTTCTCTGAGTGAATGAGAACCCAGTTCTACCCCCAAGATAGTCAAAATGGCTCATTAACAAACATTAAACTGTTAATGTCCAACTGTTACTGTCTAGAAATTGAATTGTTACTGTCCGGTCTCTCCTCAGATTTTTAACTATATCTTGAGTTATCGAACTTCGTTTTAAGCGAGATTGGTCTCGTTGGAAAGCTACAACATGAGGCTATAAGTTCTCTAAAGGAAAGAGAACCTCGTTCTATCCCCAAGATAGTCAAAATTGCTCATCAACAAGCATTGGACTATTACTGTCTAGAAATTAAACTGTTACTGTCCGACCTCACCTCATATTTTTAACTATATCTAGAGTTATAGAACTCTATTTCAAGCGAGATTTGTCTCGTTGGAAACCCAAGACACAAGGCTACAAGTTCTTTGAAGAAAGGAGAACCCAATTCTGCCTCCAAGACAGTCAAAATTACTTATCAGCAAACATTGAACTATTATTGTCCAACTGTTACTGTCTAGAAATTGAATTCTTATTGTACGACCTCTCCTCAGATTGTTAACTATATCTAGAGTTATAGAACTCCATTTCAACCAAGATTGGTCTCGTTAAAAAGCTAAGACACGAGGCTACAAGTTCTCTGAAGGAAGGAGAACCCAGTTCTGCCCCCAAGACTATCAAAATTGCTCATTAACAAACATTGGATTGTTAGTGTCCAACTATTACTGTCTAGAAATTGAATTGTTAGTGTCCAACTGTTACTGTCTAGAAATTGAATTGTTATTGTTCGACCTCTCCTTAGATTTTTAACTATATCTATAATTCAACATCCAAGCATCAATTCATAATCGACTTTGAAATGACTCATAAGACCATGTTTAGAACACTTTACCCGGTAAGAATTAAGGTTTCGATCTTCAACTCCCTCATTTTCTTTCTAATGACAGTCGGCCCTCCCCTCTTCTCTTCATGTTCAAATTTTCTTGTTAATCCCTTGCCTACAAGTGTTTATTCTACCTATAACCCTTAATCTTAGACGGGTTCTTGAAATTTTGATGTTTCTCTCTTGATTTGCAAAAATGGATACAAAACTCCCTCTTTTCTTTCCTTACAGTTGTAGCAGATTTTTGGTGAGAATAGGAATATTTATGCTCTATGATTATTCTTATTTGCATTTAGGCTTCATTTTCTTTAAGTGTATTATTTTTGCCCCCTACATTTTTTTTCTTCTTATAATAAAGTTATACCTCTTTTCTTTTCTTATAATTTCACCCCATAACTTTTAGTTTAGTTTATTTAATCCAACCTTGATTTTCCCGGGGTTTACAACTACCTTTAACATTTGACTATCCATCAGCTGACCCTCTATCTATACTCTGATAAAAGTTGACCTACTCTGACTAGTGTCCCCTACTCTCTTCTTAAACTGGTTATATTGTTTGCTTTTTCCCTTCTTAAAAAAGAAAACCTAGGAGGTTTACCTATGGAATAGTCAACCTCATTTCTTTTTCCACCACCTGGTTGGTCCTGTTGACCCTCAACAATGCACACCTCAAAAGCTTGGGTTGCCTTTGTCAAATCCTTCATCATCCTGAATTGTAGGGCTATCAATCCCTATTTCAATTCATGTTTGAGTCCATCTCTAAATTTTTCTATCATGTGCTACTAGTAGGCACATGATATGGAGCAAACAATAAGAGGTCATTGAACCTCCTCTCATACTCCAACACAGACATATCATCTTGCCTCAATGCTAAGAATTCATGTTCCTTTATTTTACGGTGATACCATGAGTAGAACTAATTATCGAATTCAACTTTAAATTTTTCCCACATCCATAACCTCGTGGCTCTTTTTCTTCTTGACTGCACTGTCTCTCACCATGATTGGGCTCTATTGGATAACAGTTGAGTGGCACAATCCACTCTTAATTCATCTGGCACCTATATCTGAATTAGGTTTTTCTCTATTTTTCTGATCCATCTACCAATAATTTTTGCATTTTGATCCCTCAAGAAAGGCTCATAGCCCATCTCTCTCATGCTCTTTAAAATCCATATGAAAGTAACTACATGATCTATAGGTTTCATAACCACTAGAGTTGGTGGCATTACTAGAGCTACTGGGAGTATAGAGGCCAGGGCATTACCTATATTTTCCATCACTGCCTTCACTTTCCTTACAAAAAAAATAGGGTCAGCATACGGAGTAGAGGCTCTCATAAGTGCCACTGGTAGAGGCACAACTGTATGTCCTTGTTGTTCAGCCCTCTTTGGTTGCGATACTCTAGCTTGTCTAAAAATGGTATCATCTAGGAGTCCAACGAACTCATCTGATCTCCTTTGAATGGAAATCGATAGCACACGTGAGGCAATATCAGCTAGGAAATCCTCCCATTGACTTTCTTCATGATCTATATCTTGATCCCTCCTCCTTACTGAAAAGAGATTTGTCCTCCTACCTTGTCTTGTACGAACCATCCTAAAATAATTCCACATACATTAATTTCCATAATAGTTCCTGAATCCATGCCAGGGCTTTGATACCAAATGTAACATCCTCCAATAAAAAAATATTTACTTGTAATCATACTTAATGTCTTATGAAATATTGTAACTTTTAGAGTGAGATTTTTTTATATATATATACACACACACACATCACACATATACATTCTACTAAGAAATCTTAAATTGTAAAATCTATCAAAATTTGATTGAGTCTCTCCTATAATGGGAGATCTCAAGTTATCGACTAGAGCCTGTAACACTTCGTGTAAAACCTAATGAAAATTTAAGTAAAAGGTCGGCCTATACTAAAAAAAATCTAAGGGAGCAAACCGGACTACTCTATGGAGGATTTGGAAGAAGGGAAAACTGGTTCTAGGATAACTTAAAGAGGAACAAGAACAAAGTGGAACAACCCCTCAAACACCCCATCACACATCCCATCACACATTTATGGAGGATATAAATACAAGGGGGAGAAAAGGAGATGACTCTTCCTCTCCTCCAGAACCGGCAGTAGCTAATGCTGCAGCTAGCACCCTCCCTAAAAAGAAAACATAACCAAGACAACATGCATGCAAATTCCTTTAACTGTTGAGTGTGAAGAGAGTTATAAAAAATGGAGAGAAAACAAAAACATGAAAGAAGGGGGAGTCTAGAGGACCGGCTAGAACAAGCAGAGGGAAGGAGGGAGAAACCAAAATAAGAAGGAGGAAGAAACTACTAAAACCTTTCCTAAGGTTACCTAAAATTATAAGGTAAGAAAAAAACACCACTTTCCTACTTGTTTCTTAGAGATTTCAGGATAGGAGGAGGAAACTTCAAGAGAATAGTCTAGGGTCATGCACCTATGATTATTGAGGACTAGATAAAGAGATTAAAGAAAATGAGGTTGAATGGGGGGACATAATTCCAGAAATGTTAACAAAAAGAAATGAATGGACATGATGAACAAAACCTTAACTAAGGACCGACTAAGGGAGATAATGAAAAGGGATGAAATGAAAAGATAAAATATGAAATTTATGACCTTGTTTAACTTATGAAACATATTTGAGCTGAGATAAAATTCATATTCATGATAATGTATTGATTGTGCATACTTAATTGAAGACTTGTGTGAAAATGAAATGTAAGAATGTGCAGAATTATGATCTTATTGAACCCTTATAAGGATGTTTAAGCTGAAACAAAATTATGTTGAAGTTAATGCTTTGATTTTGTTATGTGATTGGTGAAATTGCATGGTTATAAACCAAGTGAATTAAGTTATGATTGTAGCATGTTATTGTGAATATACTTATGATAAAAATGATGCATTGCATGTGTAAACTAGGGAGAAAATGGACAATAATGTCCGATCAAAGAAAAGAGAGGGAAAATCATGAAGGAAACTATGCATGATGAACAAACTTAGAATGACATGAGATGGTATGGAAATAGAACCCTTATATGTTGTAGAATTTCTATTAGTTGTGTTGGTGCATTGTCATGATACAATTGAGAACATAAAAATGTATGATTGTAGCAATGTAAGGTGCCGGTTTTGGAAATGATGATTTGGGAGAAACCTTGATAAATGTACATGCAGAGATTTTGCTTTTATATTCCTTGATAATGTATGATAAATAGAGTATGATTAGTGACATTTTATGTTCAGCTTGATATGGTGTAGTGTAAACCTTACGCGTAGTCTAGGGAGAAAGCAAAACCAAAAATGACTCGATTTGTCGCTGATGATTTCTAAATCAACAGCGACTTAGTTTGCATTGATGATTTCTAGGTCGGTAAAGACGCAATTTTCATCAACAATTTCTGAATTGACAATAAGCTATGTACGTTGACAATCCCGACGTCAGTCGTAGAACTAGACTGCATTGATGATTTCTGGGTCGGCAGTGACGCAGTTTTCATCAATGATTTTTGAGTTGACAGTAAATTATGCGTGGTGACAATCCCAGTGCCAGCCGCAGAACTGAATTGCGTTGACGATTTCTAGGTCAACAATGCAATTTGGTCAACGATTCCTGAGGAAAACAATAGATCAAATGCGTTGACGATTCCATGCGTCAGCCGTAGGATTGATTGCGTTGATAATTTCTAGGTCGATAGTGACTCAGTTTCCTTCGATGATTTATGAGTCAGCAGGGGATGATATTCGCTGACGATTTCATACGTCAGTCATAGCTTAATCATCGCTAATGATTTTAGTGTCACCAGTGAACCAGTTTTCGCTCACAATTTTTGTGTCGCCAGCAACCCAGTTTCGCTAACGACTTTCTGCGATAGCAGCAACTTAGTTCATTGATGAATTCCATATCAAAACTAATCTAATGCTTGTACTGATTTCATCATCGGTTTGATCTAATTCACTATAAAACTCAAGAATTAAATGCTAGGACGTTCATGAGTGGCCGTATTTAAAATATGTTGATTGCATGATTGTATAATGTGTGGAGCACTTGAATGTGAATATGTGTATTCTTGAAATATGTATGATGATGGTTATGTGGTTGCTTGATGCGAATATGTTAATTATGATTATGTGATATGTCAGGTGGTATGATCAGGATCGGACCTTTAACAAGATAAGGTTACCCATCAGGGGGAACAGGTAGGTGGTTTCCACCTTCTTCTTGCATAATGTTAATTTTCTGAAATTATTTCATTATGGAAGATATATTATTGTGTTGTGGTGAATATTAAACGGCCTATGAAATGTTTCATTGAATTAACGATTAACTTCGGCTAATGGGATCTTAAATGGATGGTCGGGTTGAATTGATGATTAGCTTCGGCTAATGGCATCCGAGATGAATGGTCGGGTTGTGTTTAATGATTAGCTTCAGCCAATGGCATCCCCATAGGAAAGATAGAAGAAGTATGTGGATGTAAGGAGGAGACCCCTCGAGTTTAGTGTGGGAGACCGGGTATTCATAAAGGTAGCCTCGTGGAAGAACATGTTGAGGTTTGGATTGAAAGGAAAGCTAACTTCCCGTTTCATCGGACCCTTTAAAATTTTATAGCAAATTGGGCCAGTAGCTTACAAAGTAGACTTGTACCCACAATTAGCCAAGGTCCACGATGTGTTCCATGTCTCTTTACTATGAAAGGCTGACGTGGATCCCACTCGAGTTCTACCCCAAGTTCCGCTAGAAGTCAAGGAAGACTTAACACTCAAACTGAGGCCCACAAAAATTCTAGATCGGGGAGTGAAAGAACTAATGATTATGCAAAGCGCCCAAATAGAAGAACTTGGGAGAGGGAATTTGAAATGAAGAAGAAGTACCACGAACTATTTGAACAACCAGGTAAAGAACACGAAACCTCCTTAATTTCAAGGATGAAATTCTATTAGTAGGGGAGAATGTAGAAGCTATCAAAAATTTAAGTAAAAGGCCGGCCTATACTAATTCAAGGATGAAATTCTATTAGTAGGAGAGAGTGAAGAAAATGAGGTTGAATGGGGGGGCATAATTCCTGAAACGTTAACAAAGAGAAATGAATGGACATTATGAACAGAACCTTGACTAAGGACCGACCACGGGAGATAATGAAAAAGGATGAAATGAAATGATAAAATTTAAAATTTGTGACCTTGTTTAACTTGTGAAACATACTTGAGCTGAGATAAAATTCATGTTCATGATAATGTATTGATTGTGCATACTTAATTGAAGAGTTGTGTGAAAATGAAATGTAAGAATGTGCAGAATTGTGATCTTATTGAACCCTTAAAAGGTGTTTAAGCTGAAACAGAATTCATATTGAAGTTAATGCTTTGATTTTGTTATGTGATTGGCAAAATTGCATGGTTATGAACCAAGTGAATTAAGTTATGATTATAGCATGTTGTTATGAATATACTTATGATAAAAATGATGAATTGCATGTATAAACTATGGAGAAAATGGACAACAATGTCTACTCAAAGAAAAGAGAGGGAAAATCATGAAGGAAACTATGCATGATGAACATACTTAGAATGACATGAGATGGTATGGAAATAGAACCCTTATATGTTGTAGAATTGTTATTATTTGTGTTGGTGCATTGCCATGATACAATTGAGAACATAAAAATATATGATTGTTGCAATGCTAGGTGCCGTTTTTGGAAGAGATGATTTGGGAGAAACCTTGATAAACGTACATGCAAAGATTTTGCTTTTGTGTTGCTTGATAATGTATGATAAATGGAGTTGATTAGTGAAATTCTATATTCAGCTAGGTTGGGATATATGTTGGGGGAAAGTTGTAACGTAAACCTTACGCGTAGTTAAGGGAGATGGCAAAACCAGAAATTACTCGATTTGTCGCTGATGATTTCTGAATCAACAGCGACTTAGTTTGCGTTGATGATTTCTGGGTCGGCAGCGACACAGTGTTCGTCAATGATTTCTGAGTTGACAATAAATTATGCACAATGGCGATCCCAGCATCAGCCGCAGAACTGGAACGTGTTGATGATTTCTAGGTCGGCAGCGATGTAGTTTTGTCGTAGGACTGATTGCGTTGACATTTTCTGGGTCGATAGCAACTCAGTTCCTGTCAATGATTTTTGAGTCAGTAGGGGATGATATTCGCTAACGATTTTGTGTCACCAGCAAACCAGTTTTCACTGATGATTTTTGTGTTCCCAATGAACCAGTTTTCGCTGACGATTTTTGTGATAGCAGCGACTTAGTCCGTTGATGAATTCCATATCAGAACCGATTTAATGCTTGTGATGATTTCATCGTCGGTCCGATCTAATTCACTACGAAACTCAAGAATTAAACGCTAGGACGTCCGTGAGTGGCCGCATTTAAAATAAAGTGAAGTGTCTTGATATGATGATGTTCATTGTATGATTGTATAATGTGTGGAACATTTGAATGTGAACATGTGTATTATTGGAATATGTATGATGATGGTCATGTGGTTGCTTGATGCGAATATGCTGATTATGATTATTTGATGTGTCAGGTGGTACGATCGGGATTGGACCTTCAACCAGACAAGGGCACCCCTCGCGAGGAACAGGTAGGTGGTTGATGCAATCATATTATTCAATAGTTTCACCCACATTTAACTAGTGTTTTGCCTATGTTTTATATATAAAATGCCTTGATATTCTTTGTTTTATGTTTTGAAGGCACTTTTGGATGAAAGATGCGAAAAAG
>Ga0307518_10002488_pt1 | contig 13456 bp, 11 predicted proteins | sample 25_EM_MG_FD_203889 | JGI IMG/M metagenome (GOLD analysis project Ga0307518, IMG submission 203889) | Populus trichocarpa ectomycorrhiza microbial communities from riparian zone in the Pacific Northwest, United States - 25_EM | ecosystem: Host-associated > Plants > Roots > Unclassified | place...
TATATTTCAAATACCTACCGACGGATATACCGACGGATAATATCCGTCGGTATTTAACAGAGAGTTGCCGAACAATTACCATCCATGCCATATTTACCGACGACATCACCGACGGATAATATCCGTTGGTGATTAACGTCCGACGGCCTTACCGACGGATAATATCCGTCGGTATTACACAGAGAGTTGCAACAAAATTACAAGCCATGCCATAAATACCGACGGACAACCCGTCGGTGATGCCGTCGGTAATTACCCTTAAAAGTACCGACGGATTGGCCGTCGGTAATGTTCCCGCGAGGAATTTTTTTTGGCGCGCGTATCCGTCTGTATTACCGTCGGTGTTTCCGTCGGTGGATGATTTTTTTTATTTGCGACAGAATTAGCGACGAAAATGGGATTTACCGACGACTGGTTTACCGACGGAGCACTTCTGTCGGTGAATCCGTCGGTATTGTTTTCACCGACGGATTTCATTGCTGTCACTGACGGAATTAATCCGTCGATAAAACTGGATAATGTTGTAGTGATTAAAGATTATTTGAGATTAATTTTTTATTTACTCACAAATTGATTCTAGATATATAGATGTTGTATATCAAAGTATTTATGTTGAAGAATAATTTCTAATAAAATTTTAATTCCAAAATATAAGTGAATTCTATGTTTAATTTGATATTAAATATACCAATTAACAATATTTTTTAAATTAATTTTCCACCATTTTGCATACTCCTAGACCTTGTTTGAGAAGGCCCATCTTAGTTTTTGAGTAATGGTATTTATTTTGAAGCAAAATTTCTCATAAAATTTTAATTCCAAAATATAAGTGAATTCTATGTCTAATTTGATATTAAATATATCAATTAACAATATTTTTTAAATCAATTTTCCAACATTTTGTATACTCCTGGACCTTGTTTGAGAAGGCGCATCTTAATAGTTTTTGAGTAATGATTAGTAGCGTTCAAAGACATTGCTTGTTTTGTTCATCGGCTCTTGGGCAGAAAATCCTTCACTTCTTCGTCAGCCTATATTAATATTACCATTGAATTTCGGCTGTTAAATATTTATTTTTTTAAAGTATTTTTTATTTAAAAATATATTAAAATAATATTTATTTTTAACATCAACATATTAAATAATTTAAAAATGTATAAAAATAAATTAATTTAAAGTAAAAAATAATTTTTTAAAAACCAACTATTAACCAAAGAGGAAGGAAAGAGAAAATTGCTGAAAAATAAAAGAGGAGAAAAAAATATTCAGTTATCCACGTTCTATTAACAAAAAAGCCAAACTTGTTATCGAGTATGTTTTAAATAGTAGTCTCATGGAGGTGATTTGAATTTTTTGTCTTAAAAAAAAAATCCAAGTTTAGGAAAGTTTTTTAAATCGATCTAATTTTTTATTTATGGATCAAATTTATGGTGTTTGAATTAAATGAAGGTGCAAGGGTAATATATAAAATAAAATAAATTGAATTCTATCTATTATAAACATTTTAACTTAATTTGTTTATTAATTGATAATTAAATTAAATAACAATAACAGGTGGCTCTTACACAAGGAAAATAAAAATAAGGAAATGGGTGCATTAAGAAATGGGCTTTGCCCATCTCCAAAAACTAACCAGGCCTAGCTTCATCAAATGCTACCATCGATATACAGTAGGCCCGCGCACACCCTTCAGATGATCCCTATCCAATTATATAGTTACAAGCTACTTGAAAAACCCAATAAATAATAATAATAATAATAATGAAAAAACAAACAAGCTGCTTTCCATTTCCATTTCGAAAGAAACTCGTAAATTAAAAACCCTCGACACGCGCTCTCTCTCTCCCAAAAGCAAAAAATATCTGAAGGATGGACGCCACAACAGTAGAAGAATTGAAGCAATTTATTGAACAGTGCAAATCCAGTCCATCCATCCTCGCCGATCCTTCCCTTTTCTTCTTCCGCGACTACCTCGAAAGGTATAAAAATAATCATACTAATAATTACGGAATTATTTGAATCATTTCGCTTCCTATCTTTCTCACTTCCGATACCATTTCTTTTAGTCTCGGCGCTAAGCTCCCCGCCTCTGCTCGCAAGAAGAGCTATGTTGTCGAGGAGAGTGATGAAGAGATGGAGGAGAAGGAAGAGTCACAAGTAGAACCTCAAGTCGAAGAGGAGGAGGAGGAGGAGGAGATTATTGAATCCGATCTTGAGCTCGAAGGCGACACTGTTGACCCTGATAATGATCCTCCACAAAAGGTACTGCTTTACTTTTATTTCTTCAAAACAACTGTAGTACGGTATGTATTGGTTGCTTTTTAGTTTTTCTTTTTCCTTGATGATGGACTTGACTGTTTGTAGATGGGAGACCCGTCGGTAGAGGTTACAGATGAATGTCGCGATGCTTCTCAAGAGGCCAAGGCTAAAGCCATGGAAGCTCTCTCTCAAGGTATGGTATACAAGCTTCCAAGTGCTCACATGCATTAACATGTGGAAATTTTGATTACATGCGTGCGTGTGTAGTAGTTTAAATTGGTTTTATGGTGAGATTTGTGCATGCAATTTAGTGCTTCATGCTGTGCAGGTAAACTTGAGGAAGCGATTGAACATTTGACAGAAGCAATTTCTCTCAATCCTACATCAGCAATCATGTATGCCACAAGAGGTACATTATCATTGTTTTTTTTTTGTAAGGTTTCCTGTTGGTCTTATGGAAGTTGTATGAATGAGATTTGTTTGTACAATTTCCTCTATGCTGTTAATATTGTGAACTTGTGATGCTTTACAGCTACTGTTTACATCAAAATGAAGAAGCCCAATGCTGCTATCCGGGATGCTAATGCAGCTCTTGAGGTTGTTGTCTGCCCTATTTATTCACTCTTTTGACATCTGTATATAATCTAATCATGTTTTTGTATGAAGGGATACTTTGAGGTGAAGTTTATCCTACTTATAAATTTAATGGTGATTTCAGATTAACCCGGATTCAGCTAAGGGATACAAGTCTCGTGGCATGGCACAGGCAATGCTAGGTCAGTGGGAAGATGCTGCCAAGGATCTTCACCTGGCATCGAAGTTAGATTATGATGAGGAGATAAGTGCTGTACTTAAGAAGGTCTCTTACTATATTTCTCTCCCCAATGCGTGTTTTGTACCTTTTGTTGTATTTCCTGTAATGTCAAATTTTAAAATGATGGAAGCAATGGAAACTATTTATGAAATGATAGATATTCAAATGCAGTATAATATCACCTGTTACATTTTGTTCTCTATGCATATGAAATGCTTGATATTCAGCTACAGTTGACAAATGCTAGTCACATGTTACGTTTCTTGCTGAATGTACTTGGGAAGAGATGGGGGGGCATACAGCAGGAGATTCTCCTGCCTTCCCTATTTTGAATAGATAAATGTGATGTAAAATAAGATTACCCTTTATTTAATTTTAAGAACAAAAAATTTAAGTTTTGGTTGGGAGTGGGATTGTTTCACTGTCCAGATCATTTAATAATTGTAGATTAATGCACGTATGACAGTCAGTCTATCTTTAGGACTCACGTGTGCAGCTGACACTTTCTATTTTCAGAATTGTTAATTTCAATGGCATGAGTTTTACCAGACCAAGTAAATTAGGAACTAAACAGCTTGATTTTTTGTCTAGCTGGGCCCTGCCTTCATAAAATAAGTTGATACATGTGTGGTTGCTTGCCTTTTAAGTTCATGACTGAATTGCTAAAGAAAATCTTATTGGTGTATTGCATGATATTTTTTTGCCATCTCACTGCAACTGCTATATTACACAGGTTGAACCAAATGCACACAGGATTGAGGAACACCGCAGGAAGTATGAAAAGCTACACAAAGAGAGGGGGGATAGGAAAGCTGAGCGTGAGAGGCAACGCCGTCGTGCTAAAGCTCAGGTAACTATGATCATGATCATCCTGACATTTTAGCTTGCTGTCATCACTAGACTTATTTCCTCCTGTTTAAAGGCTGACTATGAGAAGGCCAAGAAGCAAGAGCAGTCATCTTCCAGTAGAAAACCTGGAGGCATGCCAGGTGGATTTCCAGGTGGGATGCCGGGAGGTTTCCCAGGTGCCATGCCTGGGGGAATGCCTGGAGGTTTCCCAGGTGCCATGCCAGGGGGGATGCCTGGAGGTTTCCCAGGTGCCATGCCAGGAGGGATGCCAGGAGGGATGCCTGGAGGTTTCCCCGGTGCCATGCCAGGAGGGATGCCTGGAAATATTGATTTTAGCAAAATATTGAATGTAAGTGTCATGGAACTCGTCGCTAATTGGCCATTTTATATCATATACAAAAGTAATTTAAGATGCTTCTAAGTATATGTTAATTGTTTGATGTTTAGAAATTCTTGTCAATATTTTTGTGCTGCCGAATACAAATAACATTGGCTTTATTTTCTTTCTAAAAACACTTCTTGTTTTTTTGCCAAATACAAATAAAATTGGCCATGCATTTTGCTTTAAATGATAAGATCACATTCCCTGCACCCACACCGGCACTGATACTCACATGCACTTCTACACTTGCTTTTTTGTAGGGCATAATGTTCATGATTAAATCCCTTAGCCAGTGAATACTCTATGGTTTTGTGCTTCTTGTTTGATGTGTATTTTATTGTGTTTGGCCAGGACCCTGAATTGATGGCCGCATTTAGTGATCCAGAAATCATGGCTGCACTTCAAGATGGTAGAATTTTTTTCCGCCTAACTATGTTTTATTTGTTTTCTGTTGTCGGTTTTTATTTTAACCTTGACAGATTAGCTGCTTCTGGTTTGTCTATTGTGAGGGTATTCATGTAATCATGTTCCTCTAGCCAGGGTAATATAAAGATATCTGTATGAAACATGTGCCCGAGTAACTAAATGCAAGGATGTTAAGAAACACAGATTAGTAACTTACAAAACGTTGTTTACATGTTTTAATGTAGAATTCTAATTTACATGTTTGCTAATGTTTCTCATGCTCATGGGTGATCATTTTGCAGTAATGAAGAACCCAGCTAATCTTGCTAAGCATCAAGCAAACCCCAAGGTGGCTCCTACAATTGCAAAGATGATGGGCAAATTTGCAGGACCTCAATGAGTGGTTGTCGAAGTTGACATTGTGCTTGGGTTAATCCTTGTGTTTTGAGGTGTCACAGCTTGATAAATCTCTTGTAGCTCACTTGTTTTTCAATTACTGTGTTGGCACGGACCAAGCTACTTGGCTGCTACTCATTGCTGGGGAATTGTTTTTATTTTTTTGGACTGGAACGATTCATTTCATAGAATGGAGAGAAGCTTAGATTTCATTCAAAGGTTTTCGGGAGCAGAGATGTTTTATGAGCAAGATTTGGCTGCTTTCTCTGTTTGTTCCCAACTGTTGAGATGCTGTTGCAGACCGCGGGGGTTACAGCTAAGCAATAAAGGAAAGGCTTGCCCCAGTCTTCTAATCCTTGGATGTCACCTCACTTGGGAACACAAAGCGGGGACGTGCTGCAAAACCAGAAGCATCAATCTATACATCCATACTGGAATGGAGGGCCTGTAAAAAGAAAACTACTCAAATATTTGTTTGACCTCCAGAATTAGGTGACGGGTGGGCACAAAGATGAATATACGGGTTTGGAGCTCTGTTGCCGTCGAAGAAAAAGGTTGCATTAGGCCGCCTCTTCACGCTTGTTTCCTTTAGTTTCGTGCCAAAAAGTCTTCTGATCTACGCTCGACTGGACATTAACTACTTTGTTACCTTCCCGTATCACCAAGGGAGTCCAGCCCCTTTATTTGGAGTTTTCTTTCTGAACCCATAGTGCTTCTAGTTCTCTGGATAAGGTTCAAACTTTTACCTAAAAAACTAAACAGTGTTGGTGTTTTATTGGAGTTAAATCCATAGTAAAATGTATCTTTGGCTACAATAAAATTATTTGTGCTTTTTGTTTCAAAATATAGAAACAATAGTCTTTTGCCTGCAAGGTCAACAAAACATAGAATGTACTTTTTGTTTCAAAATATAGAAATAATAGTGTTTTGCCTGCAAGGTCAACAAAACGTAGAATTGTTGATCTTAACTTTGCATAAATCTTTTAGTGGTAAAAATATGAATTTACCGTGTTGTTGGATAATGGTGTTTTGAGGTTTATAGATTTTACTTATACAATGTAAATATATCTTTAACCTTGGAAGAGGTAATATAAGCTTGGCACTTGGAGAGGAGAAGAGATAATATAAGCTTGGCACCTGAAGGTATTTTTATATTTTTATATGGGTATTTTATGTAATTGTCGGGATTATGGGAGATCTTTTGGTATTTCACATTTTCTTTGAATTTTTTCATACTTAAAGCTGTTGGAGTGTGCTCGTCATGTCCCAGCACGTGTGTGGCGTCCGTGCCATGCAGGTGGCGCGTGTGACACCACTTGGTGGACGTAACTGGCCATCTGTTATCTTCTTAGATATGTTGTCATGTCCGCTTTCATTTGGAGTCACGCGTGATATCTTATGGTGATTCGATTGTTGCCGGTGGTCGTTTGATCCCCCCTTCTTTTCTCTCTTTGAACATGTAATGTACACCACTGTTCTCTTTATTTCTTACTTTTCAATTTCAGTTTTCGTTCTATTCATTTCTTATTTCGTTTCTTTTCCATTTATAAATGTTTTTATTCTTTTTAATTTAGTCCTTCAATTGCAATTTCTCATATGTTTGGTTTTTCATTTCGGTCCTCATCTTTTAAAATTTCTAATTTTGTTCTTGACACTTTTATTGAAGTTTATTTTCTTTTAATTTCATCATTCAATCAAAATTCATGTTGGTTTATTTTTTTTCCAGTTTAACCTTCATTTTTTGATTATTTTTTCTTTTATTAAAATTATTTTTCAATTCAATTAAACCCTCTAATTTGAAATTTTTATCCCTCTATTTAATGTTTTTTCTCACCTTTATTTTTTTGGATCATTTTGTGTAATTAATTTTTTTTCTTGGTTTCATCTTTCGACATTTAATTTGTTGGGAATTAGACTTTTTACGATCTTATTATTTTACATTAGTTTTTTTTTAATATTGATTTTGTGATTATGTTCAAGTTTTTTCTATAGATTTATCTCAATCTTATAATTTAGTTCATGATTTTTGCATGCTGTTTTTGAATATATATATTTTTACTTGTTTTGTTTCTATTTTATAATTCATCTATAATTATTTTTTATACAAATAAAGTTTATTTTTTTTTTAAAAAATATTCATTTTTAAATTATATTGATAATGTGTTTAGCCTTGTGCAATAAACACAGTATAAATGACTAGTATTATATAATCTTCTTTGTTTTTCCCGAAAAAAACCCTCTAATTAAATCCAAAGACTCGTTCCGAAATGGAAGGGTTAAAAGGAACTTAAAGGCAACAAGCTCTCTCCTTGATTTTAATTATTGTTTATTGAAAAGAAACTCCCTAGTTTGGATAATCTCTTTTGGGATTAAGGATTCTTGCATTGACATCGATTATCCGCTGGAAATTGGATCGCCTTTTGAAATGAAATTCTTGCGTCTATTCTTGAACCATTGTGCATGTCACGTCGATTCTTATCCAATTCTCCCTTCTAGTTTCATCTCCTTCTCTCATTGCTCCAATTAAAACTTCAACATAATTAGATGGTTTTCAGATACATCAATTAATTGGCTGAGTGGATTTAATTACAATCATGGCGCTGTTTAGATTCTTAATTAATTTACTTTGCACCCTAAATTACATTACGATAATATCTATCAACATAATTCTTCTGTAAATTTAAGGTTGTAGGAGACTTGAAATTGGAGAATTCCATACGATTGCAATTAGAGATGATGGTTCTTCTCACAAAAATAAAAATAAAAAGAATTGTTTTACTACCACTTCATTTCCATGTAATTGTTTAATGCATATGTGGGAAAAAGAAATTGTTTTAGTAAATAAGTTTAAAATTACAGCATTGCACACGTTGTTGCTTCAAAAAAATGCTTCTCCAAAAGGCCGACAAGGAAAAAGACACGTCACCCATTGGGTTTTGCCGACCAATTACATGTCCTTTTTGCGTCAAAAGACTAGAGGTCAATCTCAGATCTTGGAATTCTTTCATCTCAAACGTCTGCTCAATCTTATTCTCTGGATTGAAGATGAAAGATAAAGCGTAGTTCGCAATAAAGAGCAGTTTGTTATTGAATTTTTTAAAAATTATTATTTTTTTATATTTTCGAATCACAATCTTGACATGATATATTAAAAATAATTTTTAAAAATTAAAAAGTTATATTATTTTAATGTATTTTTAAAAATAAAATATTTAAAACGTATTCATTAACACACTTTCAATCACTCCAAAATCTCCTCGACTACATCTACTTTAACCCTTTTTTATGTGAGCTCCTATACATTCGAGACATGGACCATCGATAGAGTACAATTGTATCGAGAGTATCCTTGCCAAGACTACTGTTAATTAGTAATCTAAACTGTATTTCTGAGGATGTGTTTGATTGATAATTTATTTAAACGTACAAGAACTTGAATAGAAAATTAAAGTAGAGGAGATCAAATAGAAATCTTCATAAAGTACGTATACTAAAATAATGGAGATCAAATAGACTTTCTTTAACATAAAGACTCAGCTACCAGGCTAGCCCGTGGCCATGCAATCATCCATGCGAAGGATGGCCTAGTCTTTATGTTAAAGAAAGTCTTGACACCTATCTCAATATTGCGAAGAATTGACCAGAGATTATGTTAGGGAAAGTCTTGACTCTAAGTTTAAGTGAGAGCAAAGACCAAATCTACCAACCTTAACAAGCTAGTTTTAATTGGGCCTTTACCGAAGTTTACTTTCGACAAGCACATCGAACTCCCATTTCTTTTTCTCTACCTAACATGATCGGCTTTTTGAAAAGACTTTTTATGTGTCTTTGAAGAAAAAATGTAGCCATTTTTTAGCTAAATCTAACCCATCGAGAGATGCTGTAGCGTTGCAATGTACAGGTCATAATATCACTGATTACTGAGTTGAGTGTCCGGACCTCTCGAATGCCTGTAGTTTCAGTCGGATGAGCAAGGTCCCCTCTCTAATGCGTGCTCGAGATATGTTTGTTGCAACATTGGAAACAAAAACTTTCTAACATCCATGGCATGCCAGCCAATATATAGGCTTTTTTGGCTAGATTTCTTTCCTTTTTCTTTTTTTGATTTTGTATTATAAAACTTGATGTGTTTTCTATTTTAATGACGGGAATATTGCTCCATAATTATGTAATAAGGCATTCTAATGAATCCCTCAATTGTCTTCACAACATAGCAATGTTTTTAGTCAAAGTATTTGGAAAGTAATTGCTTACTAAATGTTCCCATTAATTGTTAGTTCATAAGTCACTGTGATGTTTGCTTGATGGTGTTTTGAAGTATGATTGTGCTCTCCCCTTTTGGACCCTTGTCGGAAACACAAGTGGGATAAGTGGATGCCGACACGTAATTAGTAATAATTTAAAGTAATTAAGGCAGCTAAACATGTGATTTACTACCTATAATATTATTTACTTCAGCTCATTCTGTACTCTATATAATTCTGGTTTAGAGATCCCTAACTGATCACACTCTGATTTCCTGATATTTTTTCTTAGAAAAGGGGAATCGTTTGTAGTCATAGTATTACCAGACGACTTGATAAAAAGTTTTTTTTACACCGTAATGTTTACTAAAAAAAAAAACAACAACTTGGGGGAGGGGGGGTGTTTACTAGATAGGTGATTTAACATAGGTGATTTACTTTTTATCAAAAAAAACATAGGTGACTTACTCTACGTTGTGTAGGTTGGGTAATTTTTTTTTTAATGTAAATAAAATGTTATAAAATGCAAGACCATATACGTGTTAAATGTCGGGGATGAAATTAAAAAAAAATAAAAACTTAAAAAGGAAAAAAAAGAGCTAGCAAACCCTGGAGATTTTTCTAAATTTAGGTTAATATTCTAAACTCGCAGCCCAAGAAATTGTAGATCTAGGCTTAATTAAGAAACTCAATTTCCAACAAATTACATGTTGGAGTATAAAATAGGATAAAAAAGGGAATCAATCTAAAAAAATTGCCAAGGAAAAAAAGTTAGCAATCAAAATAATAAGGATAAATTGGTAGGAAAAAAAACTTAAAAAGGATGAAATTGTAAAAAAAATATTTTTTAAAAAATCATCTCAAATAAAACAAATAGTAATCAAAAGAATATGAATTAAATGTGAAGAAATAACAAAGTGTATGTCTGCTTTTACTTTTTTTGTAGGATCAACACAAAAATCAAAGAGGAGAGAGGGAAAGAAAAAAAAGGATCACATGTGCCAAAACAAACATCTATTTGGAACATACATTGCTAGACGGAAAGGAAGCCAAAATGAATCTAATACCATATCCTGGAAGATACGTATGACCACTACATAATGTCTCAAGCGCCGCCTAAAGGGCCCGATGACATTTTACATGTTGGTATTTGTGTGCCAAATAGTAGTCATCTTTTTTGTTGTTGTTAATAATATCTATTCAAAATGAATTAACAAATAACCCTTCTAACATTCACACTATTACAAAAAAACCTAATATTAAAAGATACAATGACCTTTGTAACACCTATAAAAATCTTGACTTTAAGGGAAAATGCGTCATTTAACTGTTTTTTTTTTTTAAAAACAATAAAGCCCCTAGATCTAGGTATAAAAAACTTTGCTTTTAAAAGCGGTTAAGTAATTTTATTGTGCTAAATAAAAGTGTGAAGACCTTATTGCCACTATTCAATTCTTAAATGATGTTTTGACTATTTATAAAAGACTATTCTATCTTTAATGTAGGGTTTTATGATTTTAAAATGAATGGTAAAATCACTATTTTGTTATTGTAATCCATAATAAATTTACTCGATTCATGGTCTGACCACTTATAGTTTTCTTTTAAAAAATTGTTAATGTAATTTTTTTTATCTCAAGACCATAGACTAAAACGAAGGAGAAATATTAATGTAAACACAAAAGAAAACCTTGGCCATGATATGCACAATCATTATATAATTAATAAACACACAGAAGAGGAAAACCAGCATGAAGGAATTGTAAAATGTTTGGAGCAATATTTAGTCGTTGAGGTGATCATGAACTCACGACTGCTACAAGTATCCAGTTGTGTGGCAACGCTTAAACCAGACAGACCCAACCGCACAAGCAATACCACCCTCAGCTACCTTACCACATGGCATAAAAGTTGGTTCATACTTGTCTCTACGGCTCTACCTGTATATAAATATTAATAAATTTATCATCTCTATTCTCTAGTATACCTACAAACTGGCAAGTTTGGTGACATGCAGATAATATCTGGCTATTCTTGCTATGGGAGAACTTCGACGTGGTTGATTTTGCATTAGTTCATGTTTGGAGATTATAATTCGATTGCTGGGAGATCCTGGGCACATAGCAAGCGTGTCTTCTTTCACACTTGCATGAACCAATGATCGATTTTCTATCACCTCCTTTCCTTGTGGAGAAAGCACGTGTACTCTCGAAACATACGTTAATTACACGTACAAAGACATGTAGGACAAAACATTTAAATTCAAGGTGTACGTGTTGCCTTTCAAGTCACTTGAAGCTTTCCCTTTAAAAATCTTAACACTTGGCAATTCTAAAACCGAGGACCGGACTCGGATTGAGTCTGGTACTGTGGGCACGAGTTAATTACTCGACAGCTTGAGATTAATGTATAAAATAGAGCCTGTGGGAGGCAGTGGATAACCAAAAAAAGGAGGGCGATGATTGTTCATGACAACTAAAGAAGCGGTGTTGAGGGTAAAGGGTCCACATTTGAACTAAACTCACCTAAGCCAAGAGATAGAAGTCAAAAACCAACAAGTTGGATCATGAACTGCCCCAAAATCTTACCTATATGTATGTATGTTTAACAAGACAATAATCTGGACATCGCAAGGTCAAGATGTTGATTTAAAGTTTGACATGGAGGTTCCTCTATGAAGACAAGTGTGCCGGGCCAAGCCGAACTGGTCCCATAATCAAACAAAGGCTTACACAACTTGATTGTATAGTTATCGTATGATTTCCATCCAACTAATAATTAAGAGAAAAATCTTAATCAATGGTTAGGATTTGAAGTGGTTTAGCCTAGATTCATGTATCGATCGAACAATCTAGAATTACATCCAAAGCATACAAATACGTGGCAATGGGAAAGTAATGGTACGTACAAGTATTAACATATGGATGATGTCCGTGTGAAGTGAAACTACACAAGGAAAATAATTTTCTATGTTGTTTTTATCAAAATGTGCACGCATGTGTATGAGATTGATTGTAATATGCTTAGCAGTTAATAGAGGTAAAAGTGATGAGATTAATATAGCTAGCTAGCTAGAGTCCTGGCAAAGATCAATTGATTGGCGCGTTAATAAATCCTAGTTAATTATCATATTGGAATGTAGTTAATTACCTAAGCTAAACTAATGGAATGGTTAGACGTGGATTTTCTTAAACAAATTATCTTTCTTTTCCCTATGAAAAAAAGAAAAGAAAAAAAGGGTAGAGGATATATACAAATGTGTCTAGATAGAAATTGAAAAGAAGCATGGATACAGCACAAGGTTTTAATTTCTTATGGAATATTGTCATTAAGCTATTGATTGTAGAACTTAGAAGATAAGTAGATTTGGCAAGTTACGTTGTTTAATTACCATTGTGCTTTGATAAGGAAGCAACTCGACCGTGTAGAAATTAGAATGAAAACAAATATGTTTCTTGACAATTTTCACTTAAATATACATTATCTTTAGACAAAAGTAACACTATTTTTCAAACGTCAAATGATGTCTTTTCTCTCCCCCACACTGAACACAACATCCTCTTTCCTGTTTAGCATAGTCGGAGGTGTAAGATTGAAATTAATGTAGAAACAATAAGAATTCAATTTTCAAATCTTGACTAAAGTTGTGTACTTGCATTTGAACTCATCGTGGAGATAGGCTTCTACCATGTGCAAGACACCTAGACTACTTTCTTATTAATCATTATTGCAAAAGTATTTACACCTCATCGGTTAAATCAATATATAAACTATATATTAACTAGAAACCCTCTCATCGGCTCAATCTCCATATATTATTATAGGATACGTTACCAAAAAACTTCGCATCTAGCAGGGATGGTGAATGTAAATATTTTTGTAAAGTCATTTTGGTGTAACTCATGTGCCTTATCTTTTATACGAGCATGCAATTTAATTATGATACAAGGAAAATTTTAAAAAGCATTGCTCAAATTACAAATGAAAAAAGATTTGCTTGAAGCCCTTCAAATCCCACCAGTGTCACAAATTAGTTGGTCGGATTTCAATTTTCAATGACGTGATTTTCCCCAATCATATCGCATTTCGCCTGCAATATCTTAAAAG
>Ga0307518_10002489_pt1 | contig 13453 bp, 12 predicted proteins | sample 25_EM_MG_FD_203889 | JGI IMG/M metagenome (GOLD analysis project Ga0307518, IMG submission 203889) | Populus trichocarpa ectomycorrhiza microbial communities from riparian zone in the Pacific Northwest, United States - 25_EM | ecosystem: Host-associated > Plants > Roots > Unclassified | place...
CCCCTTGCTCCCCCTCTGCTCCATCACTGCTATTACACCCCTGTCATCAATCCATCACCACTGCTCAACCCCAGGACCCTTCCTAACCACTGTGGTAGGCTGAAGAGGAGTCAATACCATCCCCTGTCGCATCTATTCCCCATCACAAGCCCTTCCCTTCCCTCCTGCACCTTACCTGAAGGCTTGCAGCACATCCCCCTGTGGAGATCATATACCAGAACTGTAGAGGAATACCACCACTCGCTTATTGTTGTCATTGGGTGTTGGTTGTTGGTTGTTCTGACCTCTTCCCTCACTTAGATGCACACTGTCCTTCACCATGTCCTCCTCCGCATCAACTGTCTACTGGGAAGAACCCCGTAAATCCCTTCCCCTCTCTTGGGACACCCCCCACCTCCATTTCCTCCACTGTCAAACCAACTGAGTTGAAGATCGGAGTCCCTATAGAGTATGATGGGAACCAGGAGGAAGCCACTGGCTGACTGATGTCGGTCAAAGCTTACCTTTTGATCAACAGTGACGTCTATAACAACGACGAGAAGAGAGTCGCCTTTGGCCTCTCTCACATGAAAAAGGCCATAGCTCAATCATGGGCCACAGATTATTATGAACAGGCTCTCGCCCAGTCCCCCTACCTTCAGAACATGGCAAAATTTCGAAAAGGAGTTCAAAAAATCCTTTATGCCTGTAGACACTGCTGGTACAGCCATTGCCAGGTTGAGAACCCTGACCCAGAAAGGAACAGTCGAGGAATACATCACCGAGTTCCAGACCCATGCCCACCGAAGCACTATCAAGGACCAACATGCCTTGATCGAGTTCTTTACCACTGGGTTGAAAACCCCTTTGGTAAACAGAATCTATGGAATGGACACTGTCCCAGACACCATTGAAGGATGGTACGAAAAAGCCTCGCACTTTGAGAACCAGTGGCAGAAGGCAAGGGCCATCGCTTCTAGGTCTAACAAGGCAGACCAACCCAAAAAGAAAACCTACTCCAGACCCAGCATCAGGGAAAGAGACCCTGACGCTATGGACGTAGATGCTGTCTGACTTTCAAAGGAAGACAGGGATAGATACATCAAAGAGGGCCGCTGCTTCAACTGCGGCAGTAAAGGACACCTCTCTCGAGAGTGTACAGGAAAGCAACCCACCAAAGGAGTAAAAAGGGTTGAAAAGAAAAAGGAGGAAGAAGAAACCTCTGATGAGGAAGGAGGAGCTGTCTCACTAGTCAAGGCAGCCAAGTTCCTCGGAAAGGGTTTTTAGAAAGGAGGGTTGAGTTGACGCCAACACCTCCTTGTTTTACGAAGGAAAGTTCATCTGCTTCTGTTCTTGCTGTACAAGTGTCTTCTGCACGATCCATGCGAATTTCAGTATCTCTTTTACCTGATGAACAAACCCTTCGAGTCGTCAACACACACGCCAAGGTAGACTCAGGGGCCGACATCTCCTGTATTGATTGGGGATTTGTCAGAAAGAACCACATCCCCACCGAACGACTCCCCAAGCCAATCAGTCTCAGGAATGCCGACGGCTCCATAAATGCCAAGGGAAAAATCCTCTTTGTCGCCCCCCTTTTCTTCCGAATTGGGAGGATCACCCAGAAGGTCCACTTCTTTGTCATGAGTTGCGGAAATGAAAACATTATACTCGGCCTTCCTTGGCTAAAGGAAGCCAACCCGAACATTGATTGGGAAAAGGAATCCCTAACCCTTGATGACAAGGTTGACCAATCGAAGGAATTGGTCGAACTACATAACATTCGAAATGTTACCTGATTCAACCCCTCGAAACCCGACCCCTCTGGTACCCACTATGAACCACAGGACAGAAAAGGGTTGTTCTATCATCTTGATTATGAAGAACCAGAACCCTTCACAGTCCAAGCTGTAAAAGCTTGGGCCTGGGAAACCATCCTCCAGGCCTCTTTGGTTAAGTGGCCCAACAATGCAGAAATACGAAAGGTGAACATAGCCACCAAACTAGCCAGAGAAGCAGAAAGGTCGAAACCAAAACCCACTCTCCCACCGGAATACTCCAACTTCTCTGATATCTTTGACAAACCACTAGAGGGCATTCTCCCTCCACCCTGACCTTACGATCATGCCATAAACCTTGATGAGGACTTTGTCCCAAGGGTGGCAAAAGCGTACCCTCTGTCCCCAAAGGAAAAGGAGGCAGCTGAGAGGTTTGTTGATGAAAGTTTGAGGGAAGGAAAAATCTGCCCCTCTAAATCTCCCCAGGCTGCCCCGTTCTTCTTTGTAGCCAAGAAAGACGGATCCCTCAGACCATGCCAAGACTACCAGTACCTAAACAAGCATACAGTGAAGGACGCTTACCCTCTCCCCCTCGTATCCACCCTGGTTGACCAGTTAAAGGGAGCATCCATCTTCACAAAAATGGATGTTAGGTCTGGATATAACAATGTTCGCATCAAGGAAGGAGATCAGTGGAAAGCTGCCTTCATTACTCACAAGGGACTCTTTGAACCCACTGTCATGTTCTTTGGCCTGTGCAACTCCCCCGCCACCTTCCAACAGTTCATGAACGACTCCTTCTGAGACATGATCGCAGAAGGATGGCTGGTGGTATACATGGACGACCTCCTCATCTTCTCTGATGATGAGGAAACCCACCGACTTCGAACACTCCGTGTTCTTCAACGCATGAGAGAACTGGCACTCCCCCTGAAGATTGAAAAGTGCCACTTCAACCTCCCTGAAGTCGAGTACTTAGGGATGATTGTCAGAAAAAACACTGTTGCAATGGACCCAGTAAAGGTGAAGGGTATTGAAGACTGGCCCACTCCATCCAAGGTCAGAGATGTACGATCTTTCCTTGGGTTTGCAAACTTCCATCGACGATTCATCCCCAGTTATTCAAACATTGCCCGACCCCTCATCGACCTCACCAAGAAGAACACCCCTTGGGAATGGTCTTCTAAATGTAAAAGGGCATTTGACGTCCTCAAAAGGATATTCTGCATGCAGCCCGTTCTAAAGATGCCCAACCCATCGGCCCCATTCTCTATTGCCACCGATGCCTCCAAATATGCCACCAGAGGAGTCCTTATGCAACAGGACACCAATGGAGATTGGAAACCCTGCGTGTTCCTATCTCAGTCTCTAAACCCTGCTGAGTGAAACTATGACATCTATGACAGGGAACTTCTTGCAGTTATTTGAGCGCTAAAAGAATGGAGACACTACCTCCATGGCTCTCCTTACCTGGTGAAGGTCCAAACCGACCATAAGAACCTCACCTACTTTAAACAGCCACAAAACCTAAACCGTCACCAAGCCCGTTGGCTCCTTGATCTCTCTGATTTCAATTTAGAACTCCATCATGTCCTGGGCAAAGACCTAGGAGCACCTGACACTCTATCTAGACGACCAGATCATGTCGGTGATGACTCTGATAATGAACAGGTCACCCTCCTTCCCGAAACACTGTTTGTTAACCTCATCGACTCCTCCTTAGCCCGGAAAATTGCACTATCCTCTGAAACTGACCCGGTGGTCCTCACCGCCTTACAGGCCTTAGATGGCGAAATGCCCCTCCCCTTTAAGTCCAGATTGACTGATTGGACTTACAAAGGGGGTATTCTCTCATACAAGGATCGGGTGTATGTCCCTGACCACCTTGAACTCCGCCGCGCCGCTGTGGCAAGGCATCATGACCACCCCACTGCTGGACACCCCGGCATCTTGAAAACATGCCAGCTGGTAACCACCAAGTTCTGGTGGCCAGGTTTACCCACCTTCATTTGGCAATACATTGAAGGATGTGCTATCTGCTGACAAAACAAGGTCAACACCCACCCCACCACCCCACCTCTTGTCCCCATTCCATCTTCTGCTTCGCGACCCTTCCAACAGATCTCGTGTGACCTTATCACCGATCTTCCCCTCTCCTCAGGGTTCAACTCTGTGCTGGTCGTGGTAGATCATGGCCTTACAAAGGGGGTAATTTTCTCCCCAACTATGAAAACCGCCACTGCTGCAGACATCGCTACCCTTTTTTATAATAGGGTATACTCCAGATTCGGACTCTATGACAAGGTTATTTCCAATAGAGGTCCCCAATTCGCATCCCTCTTTGCAAAGGAACTTGGAAAACTCCTCGGATACTCCCTTGCCCTGTCTACCGCATACCACCCTCAAACTGATGGCGAAACAGAACAAGTCAACCAGGAACTTGAAGTCTACCTTTGGATCTTCTGCCAGAACGATCCGTTCTCTTGGGCTGACCACTTACCTACCGCAGAATTCGCTCACAACCACCGTCCCCACTCTGTGACCAACCAATCGCCATTCTACCTCATGTATGGCTATGAACCGAGACCACTTCCCTCTGTAATCTCCGAAACCCACATTCCTGTGGCGGAAAGTCGCATCAAGGAACTGTCTGAAGTGAGAAGGGAAGCCCTGGCTGCACATGACATCGCCCGCAAGGTGATGAGGGATCGATCAACGGCGAAGTTCTCCCCATTCCTGAAGGGTGACAAAGTGTGGCTCGAGGCACGCAACCTGAAGTGCCTATATGAAAACCGCAAGTTCGCTCCTAAACGAGAAGGACCCTTCTTAATCTCCGAAGTTCTCTCCCCCATCACTTATTGCCTCGCCATTCCCACAAAATGGAAGATTCACAACACGTTCCATGCTTCCCTCTTATCGCCCTATCGCGAAAATGGCATACATGGCCCCAACTATACGAGGCCACCACCTGACCTGATCAAAGGAGAAGAAGAATATGAAGTCGAAGCAATAATTTCCCATCGGGGCTCCGCTAGGAACAGATCGTACCTTGTGCAGTGGAAAGGGTACTCATCAGCTGACGACTCCTGGGAACCTGAAACACACCTTGAACACACTGCAGACCTTCTCACTGCGTATAAAAGACAGCACCCCAAGGCTTTCTCCTCCAGAACCACAACTTCCATCATCTCTATAGGTCACATCTCTCTGAACATGCCTGCTACTCGTACTACCCCCTTTGCTCGTCGCCTCAGACAGCCTGCCCATGAACAGGTCCTCAGGACCCACAAACTCTTCCTTGATGATTCCTTACACACAAGCCCCCTCTTCCTGGCTCTTGACCCCGACTCCCCCCTTTATCTCGTTTATCGTGCCACCCTTCAATCCTTCTGGGTTGAAAACTTGGCTAAGTACCTCGACAACAATGAACCAAACCTTCGTCTTACCAAAACTATCTTGAGGACCATCACCATGGAACTTGTCCCTGATTTGATGCAGTTATTTGACCAACTCGGAGGCGCAGACCTCATCTATAATATCCGGAATGCTCGCACAAAGCCCACCACTCGTCCTAGTGGAGGAGAGTCTGCCTCCTCCTCCGACTCGTCTGCCCCCCTTCCTGTCCGTGTGCACACCCCTCAGCACGCTCACTCCCGCTCCATCGTCTTTGAAGTTCCCCTCGCTGGGACCAGACAATGCACCAACCCGTCCCCTCCTGGCAGTCCTGCCAACCCCATTGACGTTGACTCGTCTTCCTCTAGTGAGGTCGACCCTGAGAAAACCTTCAGAATTGACCCTTTCTGTTTCGAAGCCACTCTACAGCATGTTGAGGAACTACACTTGGACCCCCCTCGATCCTCCCCTGCCCTTGGTCCTCTTGGACCATCTCACCCTTCCTATCATCTGGCTTGCTTCAAATGCTGTTGCCTCGGACATTGGCGTCAGGATTGCCCCTTTTACCAGTGCCCATTCTGTCTAAAGTTCCACCCTGGACATACTACTGGCACCTGTCCCAGTCGCCCCTCGACCTCTCATCGCTCAGCACCTCCTCCCATCATCAAGGAGGAACTGGCAGACTATGATGATAACTACGAGTACGACGAGGTCGCTGAAGCCAATATCACTGGAGAACCCTGCGGGAGTACCTTTTGAGAATCGGTGATTCTTGGTGTACAAAGGGGGTAATGTTACGGTTGCCCCGCTCTTTTCTTTCTTCACTTCCCTTTCTGGACTAGTCCCTTTTCTGAACAGCCTCATTGCTGTACAACATGTGTTTCCCTGCTGCCCGTGTTGGCTATGCCTACCTGTGTTCAGCTATGCCTGTGGCAGCCAGTAGCCTTAGTTTCTCTTGCCTCGTGTACACCGTGCTGCCTCCATGAGGCTATACGAACTGTAGTATATAAACCCTAATTGTCAGAACCGGTTCCTCCAACGAACTCCGACACGAGCGGAGATAAGTAAGAAGGGTTGTCGACGACAGGCGCAGGAGATGCGGAGGTGTTGAGGACTTTGGCTTCAGCGTATGTGCTGCGCCCTTGCGATACCTGTGTCCTCGTATTTCGGAGGACTAAGAGACAGAGTGACGGAGGTCCGACGAAGGTCGGGGTTGCCAGAAGGCAGAGGAGAACAGAGGAGAACAGAGGGGAGTTCGCAGGAAGTATTCAAGATGATATTCAAACTGAGGGACAATCCCCTCAGCATGCGGAGTACTTATACTTTACATCGGATATGTATAGTAACCGAAAAGTGGAGGAGAGACATAGCGGAGAGGTAGCTAAGAGTCTGCGGATGACAAATGGATGAGTAACATACACGGAACGGAGATCAGTGATAAGCGTAACAGATCAAAAGGTTAACGGGACACAGCTATGAGTAATCAGATCTAATCTAAAATGGGAACAAGGGAAGCAGGAACAGAAGCGGAACGGAAGCATACAATAACCAGAGGCGTAAGTGTGGAACTATTTACTAAAAGGAGACGGAGCGTCAATTGTTGGAGTGGAGATGGATACGTAGCGTCGGAGGTGTCCGATTGCAATCGGACTTGAGTCTACAACAGTCTAGAGGCCTTGCGGAGTCACGAGGCGTCACGTGGTCGTGACAGTATCCCCCCTTTAGGGCCTGAACCCTTGAGGGCCTTTGTGCGTGTGGACTTTGCGATTTTGGCATTGTTCTGCTGAGATAAGCATTTTGATCGGAGTTCGGAAGTTACCGTGAGCGCGTATAAGAGTGCGCCGCATGTTGTCCGCATTGTCTATACACCTTGTCCTTCTACTTCATCATGACTTCCCAACACACCACACCTGCCCCCGCCGAGTACCAGCAACGCAACTGGAAGGATGCGGAAGACCACGAGCTGGTCACCGATTCAGAGGATGACGAGGCCGACGCAACGGCCAAGTTTGTGGAGCGCAAGCGGAGGGAAGTAGCCAGGAAGGCGGCGGAAGCAGAGCAACGACGGAAGGTCGAGGAGGCACGAGCGGAGGTGCAGAGGAAGAAGGAGGTGAGTAGCGAACATTCTGTTCGCGGTTTGGTATTGACGCGAGGATGTGCGGACAGGCACGCAGAGCCGAAGAGGCTCGTAAAGCGGAGGAGGCAGCGAGAGCCGAGACAGCACGCAAGGTGGAGGAGGAGCGGCAGGCCGAGCTGGTGAGGAAGCACGCAGAGGCGGAGAGGCGGGCGAGGGTCGAAGCAGTACAGGAGGCGCATATAGAGCGCCAGAGGCGGGAGTTCAAGGCGAGGCAGGAGCAGCAGCGGAGGTTGCTGGCGCGCGCGGAGGCCATCGTGGCCACTCAAGGTAGCGGGGCTACAATGGTGGTGCCAGCAGTGGCAGCAGACGGGAGGCGTGCCCCATGTGCGAGGTGTCAAGACCACCTCAATAACCCAGCAGGGTGCGTGGCCCAGGCGAAGTCGAAAGCGACGGCGTGCACGCCATGCCAGGGCGCACGCAAGTCCTGTTCTTGGAGCACAGCAGGGAAAGCGGCGGAGGTCTCCACGGTTGCAGGGAGTGGGATGGAGAACGGCGGAGCGGCGGCAACCAAACGGGTGGCGAGGAGACGACAGCAGAGTGAGGCGAACACGTCGCCAAAGGGGGCAAGCAAGCGCAAGAAGGTGTGGAACACGACGGAGGAGGATGAGGCGGACGAAGAGGAGGTATTCGGGGTGCCCCGAGCGATGGCGGAGGAACAGCGTGATGCGCTGGGTATGCTTACCCAGACGCTAGTGCAGCTCGCCGAGCAAATGGGGGCGTCGGAGGCACGAGAACGAGAGTGGATGATGATCAAGAGGGAGCAGCTCGAGTTAGAGCGGGAGCGTCTGGAGTTGGAGAGGAGGCGTGCAGTGATGGAAGAAAGGCGGATGGCCGAAATGGACCGGATCATGGTCACGCGGCGCCAGTTCGTCCAAGGGTCGTCGACGGGGACAACACAAAAGGAGATCACAGCAGCGGAGCAGGAGGAGGAGAACAGAGCAGATGGAGATGATGAAGAGGGAATGGCAGATGCAGAGGGAGAGGAGGATTAATGGACTAACTACATATTTTTCTTTTTGTTTCTTTTTCTTATTTTTTGTACTACTATTTGAATGAATTGTTTTGTGGACTTGAGAGATGTCAGAGTGAGTTCGGAGGTGGCGGAGTGACTTAGGCGGACTTGTGCAGACCAGGTTTGCCTGGGTACTTGCGATGGAAATCTTCGATGAGCTCCGACACATGGTCGAGCTCAGTGGCGAGGAGCCACGATGTTTCTTCATCAGTACCGGCGTAGCCAGCCCAGCGGACTAGGTAGAGGAGTTGGCAGTGGCGTCTTCTGCGGTCGATCTTGGAGTCTAGGATTTCTTCGACTTCATATTCGATTTCTCCGTTGACTTCGATCAGAGGTGGTGGAGATTGGACGCGGTTGGGAATACTGCTTTGGAGGGAGGTCTCGAGTTGAGACACATGGAATACTGGGTGCATGGACTTCATGGTGTCGGGGAGTCGGAGCGTGAAGGAGAGCGATCCAGGTTTGGCTATTATTTCAAAGGGTCCGAAATTCTTGTTGGAGAGCTTCTTGGAGGGACGCGTAGACCTGAAATATTTCGCTTTCACGTAGACTTGATCACCTATTTTGAAATCCGGCGGAGTTGATCTTTTCGCATCTGTGGGGCCTTGGTAGCGCTGTTGTGCAAGGGCCATCTCAGAGCGGAGGAACTCATGGAGTTCCTTGAGGTCAGAGGTATATTCTTGAGCACGAGAAGAACTGAGGCCCAAGTCGGAGTTGACTGCAATGTCGGGGTGGTAGCCTTTGTTGGCGAAGAAGGGAGAGACACCAGTGGTTGCGCTAGGGGAGTTATTAGTCACTTACAAGAGCTGTGAACCATTGCACTCAAGCAGCAGAGCATCTCTTTGGGTGCCAAATCTCGTCCCCCAAAACAGCATGTGCTATTGTATTCGCAGCTACTATTCCACAGGAAAATGAATCCTGCTGCTGACCATGTTTCAAGCCCACTGGGTTGAGTATGAATCGAGCTGAAAAGGCTTTGGAAAGCCACAACTGTAGACTTTGTATGAAGACAGTTGGCATAGGCGCTTGGCCTTCAAGTGAGTCCCCTGCAAAATAAGGTAGTAAGACAATGTTTTAACTTGAAGAATTTCAAGCCTTGTACCAACAACAATTTCTTTCTTATCAAAATCAATGCCAGCTGTGATCCAGTGATTCCCATGGACATGCACCAGGAAATACAGCATGCAGATATCAAAAGTTTTGATCTGAGTCACATACTGGCTGAGTAGTGTGTTTGCCCAAGTTCCAGATCCTGCAATGACAAGCTTGATAGCCTCAGAAAATTTGGAGCTTCTGATGAGGGCCCAAGTATCCTTCTTGTTCGAGCGCAGATGTTCTGATAGATGTGCCATCATTAAGTCCTCGAGGTCATCAGATATTGTCAAAACCATGTCCAACTCCGGACTCTTATCCAGTTACTCCGGTCGCATCGCAGCACTGTAGCTCAACTCTGGTCCTCTGCGCATCACTCTGGTCCTGGACGTGCACATACCCTTCCGTTAAGTGTGACCCTTTGCATTAGACTCAATCCAGCCGTTACCACACTTCCCCGTCTACCCTGTTGTACCGTGAGTTCTCCGTGCTCCATTTATATCTTCTACCTTGTAGTATTTTCTCCGGACCTGATTTATTTTACCCGGACCTGACTTTATTTTCATCGGACCTGACCTAGTACTTTCTCCGGTTGTCCCTTGTCCACCTTTTAGGATGTTTACTTGTCACCGTAAATACTCGTCCCTAGTTCTCCATAGTATAAGTACCCTGTACTCCGTCCTGGATACCTCAGTCTGAAATCAACTTAGTCTCTACTCCAGTCTCTGTCTGTTTCCACCTCCATCCCCGACTCCATTGCTTGACCAGAACCTATGCAAGGGATCAACGCTCGACCCCCTTGTCGTTGAATCCAATCGGTCTCAACTCCGGCCGGACTAATCCGTTGTCCAGCCCCCTGCTCTCTCCCTTCGTCCGTTTCCGTCCAGACTTGACTGGACCCCCTACCGGAGTAGACCTGGACTTGACAGATATCCAGTCAGTACTGAGAAGATGTGTGAAATTGAGTGTAGAGCCGAGCCCTGGAACTTCCCCTTTCCATGGAATGGCAGGTAAGAGATCGAAAGCTGCCTTCATCACAGTTGCTGTCTTGTCTGACTTCATTTCATCAAGGAGCCAGCATTGACCCCTCCTCCATGCTGTTTGTGCATGAACAACTGCACTCAACTCCAGCCATAGTGTAATTGTCCACAATGGGAGTCAGTCAGAGCCCTCATTATATTGGGGGTCAACCATTGACTGTGCCCCATCTAGCCAAGCTTGCCCCACTGCGGCCTTGAGTGATTTAAGACAGTTATCAGAGGGAATGGGTTGAGATTGGAGGGAGGGTAGGTTAGCTTGGTTTGGTGGGTCATGACTGACCCAATACTGGGTATTCACAGTTACGAGTGTGGAAGTTGGTGTAGGTAAGGGTATATTCAGAAAATCATTGACAGAAAGGTCTTGCAAAGGAATGTTGAGTCAGTATGCTGATGGGATAGATAAGGCAATGGAATGTACTTCAATCACTTCTGTAGGCAGTGTCTTTGTGTCGTAACACTGGCCCTGTCCAATCCATTGATTCGATTTGAAGATCGGTGGGTTAGTCAGGTCAATGACTTCACCCATAGACAGTTTTAAAGAGTGTGGTTGAAAAGAATGTGGTTCTTTGGAGATATGATGCCAATAGGTTGTGTTTCGGGAGGAAAATATACTAGCACCAATGTGTTCCAACCTACTCTAACCCATGATTTATGGAATGCAAAAAGTGGGATTTGAACTTGTGCACAGCAGACTGGTATGAACTAAGTATTAGTACACCATACCACTACACCACCAGACCATTCTATGTACAGATATAGGTCAAATTTTGTCCAGATTGTACCCTGGGTCAGTGACCCATCCCTAGGACGTGTCCGGACATGAAACCTGGGTGACCCCCCCTTTTTTGGGGTTCTTGTCCAGATGCGGACCTGGGTGTTTGACCCCAAAAGGTTGATTTCTGTCCAGATGCCAATCTGGGTTCCATAGGAATAGTCAGGGGTCCTGTTCTTCACAGCAAAAGAACCCTATCTAAATGATGCCTATTGCTACCAAGAACTAGTGCCTGAGGTGCTACTTCCCACAGTGGCTGGTACCACCATTTGGCCAAGGCAGTCGGTTGGAAGAAAAAGACATGTACTATGGAATGTCTTTTGACAAGGAAGTTCTATTATCAAATCTATTTCCCTGTGTGGTCAATAGCATATGTGTCTCTGGTCCTTTGCCAGGCATTGGTATTGTCCAACATCAGAATCAGAGGACAAGGCTCGATGTCCCACATGTGACCTGGGGATGGCTTGCATCTACTTGAACTGTGGGCCCCTGCACACCCGTTCTTGCCCTCGATGCTAAAGATGAAGAGTCCTTTCAAAAGGTTGATCTCAAACTACATTTGGCCTTCCTTGACCCCTCAAGATGATACATGAAAAGATAAAAAGCCGTTCCACCAGCTGCCTTCCATGCCCAGGCTCTGCCTGTGCCTGTGGTGTTACCCATGTCACCACCTCACACAATGTTCAACTGGTCACTGTTGCCAATGATCATCGAGAAACAACTGTCTGAGGTCTGTCTCCTTTGAATGAATCTTTGGTCTGCCTGAAGAAGACCACTAGTTGTGATGCATACATCCATGATGATGCTGTCCCAGCCCAGTGACCTCTCAAGGTAAGCTTGCAACCTGTCAAGTCTGGGTCTACTCCGGTAGGGGGTCTGGTCAAGTCCAGACAGAAATGGACAAAGGGGGAGAGCAGAGGGCTGGACAAGGGGTTAGTCTGGCTGGAGTTGAGACCGATTGGATTCAATGACAAGGGGGTCGAGCGTTGATCCCTTGCATAGGTTCCAGTCAAGCGATGGAGTTGGAGATGGAGGTGGAGACAGACAGAGACTGGAGTAGAGACTAAGTTGATTTCAGACTGAGGAGTACAGGATAATCTACAGGGTACTTATACTAAGTGCAAACTAGGGTCGAGTATTTACGGTGACAAGTAAACAGCCTAAAAGGTGGACAAGGGACAACTGGAGAAAGTACTAGGTCAGGTGTGATGAAAATAAAGTCAGGTCCGGGTAAAATAAATCAGGTCTGGTGAAAATAATACAAGGCAGGAGATATAACAAGTACATGGAGAACTCATGACCAAGCAGGGTTGATGGCGAGGTGTGGTAAAGACTGGATGCAGACTAGACCAAGGGTCGTAGTTAGCGGATGGTTATTGGTTATCTGCATGGTTGTGACCGGAGTAACTGCAAGCGACTGGAGTTGAGCTGTAGAGCTGCGATGTGACCAGTGTGAGTCAAAGTGTGGATTTGGGTCACAGAAATAACCCAAACACAACACCAACAAGGGACTATGAAAATGTGTGAGTGGTGGTTTGCCTCTGCGGTGTCCAGAGAGGATATGCTGAGGAGGGGGAGAGGGGATCTACACCAACAGGGTGATGCAGACAGAGATACAGGATACTCCTGGGGTAAAGGAGCAATAGAAGATGAAGGGGACAGGTGTCTGGACTCTTCCTATAGCCTAGGAAGTGTCAAAGCGGGGATTGGGGTGACTGAGAGAGAAATAGTGATACTACACCCAGAGATTGGTGCAGCAGAGGGGCAAGGGGGCTCCTGACATCCAGAAGCTATGGGATATGAAGGATTGACTGACTAGACTCCACTTGAGCCTAGAGAAATACTTGGACTTGAATAACTTGAATAAACTTGAGGATATTGAGCCTTTAGACCTTCACTGAAGCCTACAAGACTCAAGAAGCTGAGGGGATACTGATTGAGAGAGACTGAGAGAGGGATAATTTTGTACTATTGGGCCTTTTTTTCACTGGGCTGAGCCCAGGGGTTTAAATACATGGGGGGACACAGCATTAAAGTACAAAAAGAGAAGGGAGTAAGCAGAATTTGTCAAGGATTGGTAAGTGATTGGTAAGAGCTTTGTAAGCGATCAGTAAGCAAGGGATCAGCAGGAATGAGTAAGCATAGGGAGCATGAATAAGCTGCTGAGTAAAGGAATGAGTAAGCTGCATGACAAGATTGATTGGTAAGGGAGTGAGTCATCAGCTGAGTAATATACCAAAAATGCGAAAG
>Ga0307518_10002490_pt1 | contig 13450 bp, 11 predicted proteins | sample 25_EM_MG_FD_203889 | JGI IMG/M metagenome (GOLD analysis project Ga0307518, IMG submission 203889) | Populus trichocarpa ectomycorrhiza microbial communities from riparian zone in the Pacific Northwest, United States - 25_EM | ecosystem: Host-associated > Plants > Roots > Unclassified | place...
CCATTGTCCCCGTCATCACCTCCATCACCTCCTTGCGGGTCATCACCGCCGTCGGGGTTGCCCCACACATTTCCTAGCTGTCGGGCGCGCTGACTTATGGTCCTGCGCATCACTTCTGACGCTTGGTCACCATAAAGATGCCTCATGACGTCCTCCTCATGTCCAGAGAGGTACGCGGGTCGCCTCCGCTCGTTGGGATTGGGTGCTCGACCCTGGTTCCTAATGGGTGGGGTACCCGAGTCCCCTCCGTGGTTGTTGGTTAATGCTCGCGCTCTCCGCACATTTTCTATTTCTTGCGCCAAGCTGCGCGCGCCTCTATTACTCATTACTGGGCTCGTTGCCCGACTTCCTGGGGTCTCCCTCTTAACAATCATACTCTCTTGGTCTTCATCTCCAGGGGACTCAGATCCCCCTCCGAACTCTTCAAGAAGTTGACGCAGGCGTCGGAATTGTCGAGCATGATGCTCATTGGGCCTTACGCCGTGATTGTCGAAGAGGATATTATCCTCATACTCCCACCATTGGTTCTCAACGTCGCGCAGGTATTCCTGCATATACTGAAGAGCCTGTTCTCGGCTCGCGGGTGCTTCGGGAGTATTGTGCGTCTCCAACACTCTTACGGCTTCACGGGCGGCTTGCCCAATGGTAGAAGACGTGTCCTCTTCCATTGGGGTATCATTCCCAAAGCTCATCACTCTCGATGTATTCCTACTCATTAGAGGGCTATCCTCAATGGGCACAGTGCCTATAACGAAGCTCCCGGGGATGCGATCCCCTCCAGTATAGTTACCACCCGCTCGGGGTGACCTTACCATAACCGGTGGTGCTTCTATGGGCGTCTGTCGGACATTAATATCTTGATCGCGCTGATCCGCGCCATGCCCGAGGTCCCTAGTGGGTCCCCCAGTGGTCCTTTGGCGTTGGGTATCCTCGGATCTGGGTTGATCACCCTGGATAAAATTTTCGTTGTTTTGGGGTGGGACCCCAGGCGGTTGTTCCGCGTTGCGCATCGTGCGCGCGGCTGCTCGGGTGATGGTTCGACTCATTGAATACGTAGATGGATGTTCAAAAAAGTTTAAGGTGGTTGATAGCTTCTCTGATCCTCACTCAACACAGAACACGACCAAAGTGTATTCTTTTGAGTATGTAGGACAATAAGAAGTAAGTTGCTATATTACATAACAAGAAGTGATTAAATAGGAAGATGAGTATTACATAAGTAACTGAATATGGGTAACCCCTAAGGGCACCCTTAAAAGAGGATTGCATCAGGTTCATGGGACAAGACCATATGTTTGTGGGATGCTAAGACTGGACTACAGCTTGGTAGCCCTCTCACAGGGCACACTGAGCCAGTAACCTCAGTGGCATTCTCACCAGATGGAAAGAGGATTGCATCAGGTTCATGGGACAAGACCATATGTTTGTGGGATGCTGAGACTGGACTGCAGCTTGGTAGCCCTCTCACAGGGCACACTGAGCCAGTAACCTCAGTGGCATTCTCACCAGATGGAAAGAGGATTGCATCAGGTTCCTTGGATAATACCATATGTTTGTGGGATGCTGAGACTCAACTGCAGCTGGGTAGCCCTCTCACAGGGCACACTGACAGGGTATCCTCAGTGGCATTCTCACCAGATGGAAAGAGGATTGCATCAGGTTCTTATGACATGACCATATGTTTGTGGGATGCTGAGACTGGACTGCAGCTTGGTAGCCCTCTCACAGGGCACACTGAGCCAGTAACCTCAGTGGCATTCTCACCAGATGGAAAGAGGATTGCATCAGGTTCCTTGGATAATACCATATGTTTGTGGGATGCTGAGACTGGACTACAGCTTGGTAGCCCTCTCACAGGGCACACTGAGGCAGTAACCTCAGTGGCATTCTCACCAGATGGAAAGAGGATTGCATCAGGTTCAGATGATGACACCATATGTTTGTGGGATGCTGAGACTGGACCGCAGCCAGGTAGCCCTCTCACAGGGCACACTAACTTTGTATCCTCAGTGGCATTCTCATCAGATGGGAAGAGAGTTGTGTCTGGCTCATATGACAATACTATACATATGTGGGATTGTCCCCCAGATGATGTGGGCAGTCTGTTCTCCTATCACATTCCAACACAGGCCCTTCTCCCACTCTGCTATTCTCCAAATCCATCTCATGCCTTGCTGGATTCCAATGTGTATACCCACAAAACTGATTTTAACACAGAGCATATTAGGGCTTTAGTGGGGTTACAGAGTGGTGGATGGATTACTAGCCCAGAAGGTCACCTGCTTCTATGGGTTCCATCATATATGCCAAGACCATCATTATATTTACCCAGTATGTTATTTGTTTTAGGGAAACATACCAAGCTTGACTTGAGCAAGATGGTTCATGGTTCCCAATGGGTAAGGTGCAACTATCCACAGGATGTAGTAGGCACATGACTGTTGTAGTTGCTAGGAGTGCCTTCACTTCCACTTTCATATTCCTTCCATTGTATACTTTGTTCATGGTCTCATTTCATTGTAATAATGTCTACAAAATTTATGCCCATGTTGAATTGTTTTGGTCCTTAAATTTGGTGTGAATATGAGTTAGACAGGGGACAAGTGCAAGTTGGGACCAGTATGTACTCATGAAGTGCCAACTGCATCAGCACAAAACATGCTCGGTACTTGAGGTAGCATGTCAACAAGTATGGAATTATGAGACATCATAAATACCTAATGAATATGGTGTCATGGCAAGCTAAGGCTTCTTTAACTACATCAATTGTGACAAGAGACAGTACACTGTCAAAATGCCATAATGGCAGGTCCAAATATAAACCATCAATCAATCATTCAGCTGATTGTTGGTGAGAGAAGGGGAAAGAAGGCAAACCTTGAGATGACCCTGCACTGTGCCAAAGAATAAGTTCACCAGCTTGATATCCCTATGTGCGACGCCTTGACTGTGCAAGTACGACACTCCCGTCAATATTTGCTTGAAACAGCACTTGACTTCCCTCGGTGACATGTGCCCTTTCTTGATCACTGCATATAGGTCCCTGCCAGGGCAAAACTCCATGACCTCACACCACGCTTTGTTCTCATCCTGGACAAGATCAATGGTCTCGATGATGTTGACATGATGCAATGAGGAGGAGATGCAGAATTCTGCTGTAAGCTTCTTGATGTATTCTTTTTCAGATTCGTTCTTGTGACACTTCCGGAACTCCTAAGGGATGGGGGAAGAGTGATAAGCATACTTGGACCCATGGTGTAGTATCCGGGGAAAGGAGGAGATAGGCACGAACATACAGGGCTCACCTTGATGGCATACAGCTTCTCTCCCATTTGTGTGCGAGCCGTGCGACTGAGGTTGCACCTCTCCCTACCATTGCAACTTTCTGACATACGAGGGGGTGGGGGGAGGGGGGGGAGCGGCAGGGGGGTTGTTCACTTTCACCTGTAACAGATTTTCGCTCGCCGTTGGAATCAGATTTGCAACTTGAACCAATTGAACGTCCAGAAGACTTTCTGTTCAGTTTGGGAGCATGGGCTATCAAGTTGGCAAGAGAGAATCTGCTCGAATCTGATTGAGCATTTGATGAAGTGCATGCATGGACCGGGGTTGAGGGGGGTTGGGGTGAAGAAGGGGCTGTTTGGGCCCATGATCTTGGGTTCTGCACAGGCTGCATTGCCGTGGGTGACACAACGGAGGAAGTGGAAGGGCATCATTGTTGCTGGAATTGTTGTTGATGTGAAGATGGAGGTGGAACAAATGGCTTGTTGCCAGGTATACCTGCTGATACACTTGGGATTCTGCTGGGGGCCTGGGATGGGGGGCACATGGATGGAACACTCCAGCTTTCAGACTCAGAAGGGGATGGAGAGTCTGTGGCCGAAAGTGTTTCTAACCCTGGAGCAGATGGCAGCATTGCAAAGTCCCTAGGCTTGATGGGAGGTTGTATGACAAGATTATCGAGGTTGAGATGGGGTGTTCCTTTAATGATTGGGGTAGCTGTGGCGGCAGAAACCAGAGAAGATGAGCTGTAGTCGTATTGGATGGTGGAGGACATTGAAGTGATTGTTCTCTGTGTGAGGAGTCAGGGCGGAGGTGATTGGGGGGTAGGGCCCAGTGATCCTGGAAGGGCTTTTCTGGCCTGTCGACCTCGGACTGGGCTTGGTCCAAGACCATTGTCATCGTTGCCAAGGAGAGCAAAGCCAATCACGTTCCATATTAACGAATCCATAATGTCATGGTCGCAGAGCTGAACTGGGTAATACCCCCAACACCATCTGAGAGTAAGGAGGAATCTGGGTAGCAATGTCAGTCTAAATCATCCACTGCAGCAAGCGAGAAATCGTACATTGGCAATGGTACTAGCTATATTGTTGAAAGTCTTGAATGGTTGGAGATACGTTGAACTGATGGTGTCTATCTGAGAGATGGCAGTGTTCAACCCAATGACAAGCTCAACAGCATGTTGTGTAACGCATGGCACAGGGCTATTGCATTGAGGTTTTTTGGAACAGCGTCAATCTCATCACGCATACAGGTCGCAGGAGCGACTGCCAGCTGGTGCACTTTATTAGTTGGCTCGTGCTATTTATCAGACAAGTAGTCAGCAAACAGCACTAGACGTGGATGTTGGCCATTTGTCATACCTTGTGGTCTGGTGTAAAGGCTTGAACCAGTCTTTCGTGCAAATCGTGCAGCTATCAGATCTTGAGGTATCAGCAAACAATACTCCATGATACACACACTACTTCTGCAGAACTTGGGATGGTAGTGTTTGAACGAAGCACTCATGCCTACAGGGGAACTTGTGATACTCGGGTTGGATCATTTAAATGGGAGTAAATTCTTTAACCTCGCCAGTCCTCCCAGATTGCTGAATGCAAGCAGTGTTGAAGTGATCTCAGGGATTGAAGAGCTGGAGATGACCCTTGTGGCTACTTGCTCGTTTGTTGATCAAGAGGGTCTATGGAGAGACAAATTGCATACCAGATCCATCCGAGCCTTGAGGGTCTGCTGTGACTTGTCTGGGTTTGGTGTTCTGCTTCATCTTGAAGTGACAAATGTTGGACTGATTATTGGTCATCGATAATATGAAGAATACAAAAAGCGAGATTTCGCAAAGTGAGCAATGATGGGTGCTGGCAAGGAGACCCATTGAAGCATCTGTAGGTGATGAAGTGGTCAGCACTGTGGTCCAGTTGGCTCCGTCGGGACACCTTTCACTCGGATCTTGCTGTCAAGTCCTACTGACTGGCTTTGACGGCTGTTTGTGACGCAGAATCAAACCCTGAAGGAGACCTGACGTGGACAGGTGAGCCCTGCACGTTCGTGCCTATTCACCCCTTCCCCCTGATACTATTCCATGGGTCCAAGTATGCTTATCACTCTTTCTCATCCCTTAGGAGTTCCGGAAGCGTTGTAAGAGTGAATCTGAAAAAGAATATGTCAAGAAGCTTATGGCAGAGTTCTGCATCTCCTCCACATTGCATCATGCCAACATCGTCGAGACCATTGATCTTGTTCAGGACGAAAACAAGGCTTGATGCGAGGCCATGGAATTTTGCCCTGGCGGGGACCTATATACGGTGATCAAGAAGGGGCCCATGTCGCCGAGTGAAGTCAGCGAGTGCTTGCACAGTCAAGGCGTTGCACATAGGGATATCAAACCGGAGAACTTAGTCTTTGACATGCAGGTCATCTCAAGGTATGCCTTCTTTCTCCACTCTCACCAATGATCAGGAAATGTTACACCTCGGATTCCATCATCCTGATGATTTTTCATTCTCCTTAGTGTGTATGATCCACCGCACAATGCCCATTTAGTCGATATCTGGGCGTGTGGGATCGTCTACTATTGTCTCCATTTTCAAGAAATGCTGTGGCATGCACATCCCACCCGCTCAAAGATGCACACTCGCACATCAAAGACACTTGGTCTCTAGCTCTACGACATACTCCAGCAAAGATCACACCAAGGAACTGCACACATCCACATCATTGCTGTCCTCTTCCTGCAATACTGGTTTGGTAAGTTGCTACTCACTGAACTTGCACATATGGTCAAGAAGCTCAGTCCCTCAGTGATGCATCTCCCAGATCTGTACAGCTCTCACTGTTTCAAGCGTATATAGATTGCATGAGTGCCCAACTTGTCAACCTTGACTGATTTATAGTTCTCGCACCACCATATATCAAGTCTGATTGTCAGGATTGGTTCTCCTCAACGATCTTACTAGGAGGTCCAGGGATGCAGGGGACTAATGAGGAGGTAAGTCCAGACACTAGTAGGTGCTAGTTAGTGCGGAGAGTCAAGTCCAGGTCATACGGACGAAGTCCGGGCACTAGAGAAGCACTGGGAGTAAGTCCAGGTTTTTGCGGAGTAAGTCCGGACCACGGGAAAGTAGTCCGGAGTTGATCACAGCTTGTCTGGAGTGAAGGACATCCCAGAGGTGGGATAAGTCCCTAGAGGTCTAGCGTTGAGTCTGGGACAGAGGTGGCTTTTGCCCTTGTGCGAGTAGGAGACTTGCTAGGAGTGGACATAGGACCAAGGGGACGAGATAGGACGGAGACTGGAGTTGGCTGGAGTTCAGGAGTTCAGGTGAACAGATGGATTAGGAGAGCATAGTGGGTAGTACAGAGGGAGGAGTATCTTAGTCGAGATTTGATCTAAGGACTACTAGGCCGGAGTTCGGTAGTTTATATAGGAATGAAACTAGAGGTGAGTATATACAGTGACAAGTAAACACCCTAATGTCGAGACAAGGGACAGAGTGGAAGTGGACAGGAAAATAATCCAGGTACAGGAAAATAAACCAGAGCAGAAGCAGAAACAGGGAACTAGTGTTACAGGGACGACGGAGGAAAAGCAGGGACAGTGAAGTAAAGGGAACTAGGTCGGAAGAGGACAGGTAAGGGTCAGAGGTGGACTTAACTAATGTTAAGTCTGGAGCGATGTCCAGGACCGGAGGAAGTGGGACCAGAGGAAGTGGAACCAGAGGAAGTGCACGACTGGAGGAAGTGCAAGAGCGGAGGGAGTGTACAAGCGGAGGGAGTGTATGAGCGGAGGGAGTGTGCAGGTGGAGGAAGGGCGGAGTAGCCGGAGGAAGGTCCGGAGTTGGACATGAAAATGTCCTAAGCCTTTGGTGGACCTAACAGAGGAAGCGGAGCAGGAGCAGGAGCAGAACTGAGCCGGAGTTGGATATACCAGCCAGAGTTGGGCTATGTTGCAGACCAGACAAAGGGAGTGGCCAGACTGAAACCGGAGTAGCAACTAATGGTAGGTACAGGTCTGACATGGAGGAGTTAGACCGTGGATCTGTCTGTAGGAAGACAGGGGTTAGTCCTGAGGTGGAGATGGACGTAGTGACCGGAGTTGAGCTGAAGTGCAGCTATGGGGCTGGAGATGGCCGGACTAGATCCGGAGTTGCGTCTATGCCTAAGGAGAGGTCAGGCAGGCCAAGGTTAGACCGGAGTTGCGACTGGAAAAGTATGGATATGACACTGATACACCAAATATATGTGGGGACCCAAACATGGTCTGGGGTAAAGCCTCATGATTTGGACGAAGATAGGATATCATTGTGCAGACGTCCCGTTTTGTACACAAACTCCTGTGGTATCAGTGAGGTAGCTGCAGTGAGACAATTATACTAGTAGGGTGTTAGGAAGACTTGTCGACGTACAGAATTGCTCATGCACCAACAGTCACTCTCACCTCTACATCCATCAACATGATGCGTAGGTAAGAATCACGCAAGTGTGAATGTATGCTAGAGTTAGGCCGTACTGCAGAGCATGGCACAAGTTCTGATCATAATGCTGGGATGTGTGGTGCAAGTCACTGGCAATAGTGGGACGTATGGGACCAGTGGAACATCCCACCGCAGCCGTGATATGAAGCTGTGCGAGGATGTGGTGAAGCGTTGAGTCGTCGATGCTAGTCCATGATGAAAGGATTGTTAAATACTGATCAGCGAAGCGATGGAGCTCAGCTTCGTATGTCTGACCTGTGTCTCATTCCAGATTCTCACACCAACTGATGCCTCCCCCACTTCTTCCTTTCCTGTGTACTGTCTGACAATCCACTTTCAAGCGATCCAATGTACTGCACAGGATACCTGGAAAGACATGGGCATTGTAGTGGTCAAGTGAGAGGATTGGGTAGGGGGTACAGTCGGTTTTGTACCAAAGGCGAGGTAGTGCACTGTGTGTGACAGCAGATTGGCCCAGCTGTCCAGCTACGTGGTACATAGATATAATTAACAGGTTGAATAATAGGGCATTTTCCATTTACCCGCTGAGCAATGAGTAATGTTGAGCGCATAGATGATGCCATGAATGAATTCAATGCGGCCACAGTGGGCTCGAATCATGAGGGACTGTGAGAATGGTGTCAACTCAGTTGCAACCTCCGAAACATTGGGTTTTCTCGTGCCTGCTCACCTCACTATCCACCACACTTCATGCCTACAACCTAATCGAGCTTGCAGAAGACACAGGGAGATGGTCCAAGTTCTATCTTGATCATCCATACTGCCAACCTTGCAACCAATGCGAACATGGGTGCCAGCAACGGCTAACATGAATACAATCCTGAAGTGGGAGGCAAGGAGTACTAGGGCTATATTAGCAATCAAAGGCAGAAGTGGAGATGGAGAAAGCTGCACATACAACAGAGACACGTTTGCCGTGGACTGTTAAAAAGGTGGTTAGACATGGCAGAGGCGATGCATGTGTTGATGAAGCATTCAGGCCACACAAGTTTGAATTGGTAAAGAGCTGGGGGAGGGCAGTGTCAGATGGCATAAATAATGGGCCCAGCCAGTGCCAACAGAGAAACGACAGGGACATGAAATACAAAGATGTACACTGTCCAAGCCTTTACTGAATTGCAATCACTGCTACTCTCACAACCAATGCAAAATGGGTGCTAGCAATAGCAAGCATGAATGCGATCCTGAAGCAGAACCAATGAGTATGAGTTCCAGACTGACATTGGAAAGAAAAAAGTGGAGAGTGAGACACGTTCGCCAGACAGGAAGTTTGTTGTTAAAAGGTGGTCTGACCTAACGGAGGTGAGGATATGTGTCAATGCTGCACGAGTATGTGTGGTTGGAGAGGTATATGGGGAGAGGGGTTTAGGTCTGCTGGGATGGGAGAAGCCACAACTGTTCAGCACGTGCAGAGGAACAGGTGAGGAGAAAGCATACTAAGGTCATATATATCGCTATAAAGGAGCAGAGGATGTGTTTTGATTCCATCCATCGCAAGGTTTTGACTGACAACAAGGAAATGTGCACAAGACACATGTGGTACTGGTGCACAGCCCCTGGGGTGGGCCCAGTCTTGCGACACAGTGCTGTGGCTCACACACCCTCAGTCCCCACTCATCATCATCTTTGAAACTACTCATTCGTGCTCAAGGTACACCACTGAAATCATGCCAAAACATAGCAAAAAGAACCACTCTTCTCTAGGAAAAAATCAGAATCTGGTGCTTTGGGACTCACACCTTAGCCGTCTCTCTTCAAACTAACTGAAGGGATAGCAGGGATCTTCTGGGAACACCTCTTGTGGCAGGCTTTTGGATGCCTTGCTTCCTGGCTGCAAGGTGTGCACTTCGGTTGTATTAGGTGCCCTTACTGAATTGCCCCACAATACAGTGGTTCAATCTCTCTCACAGCCCCTCAAGGAACACTCCCATTGAGCAAAACCCAGATACAATCAATTTGGTAAGTGCCTGAGCGATGCATTGAGTTTTTGAGAGATAATCAACGTCGTGATTGCACAATTCCGTCCACAGGCAACAGTGCCTATCCCCGACACATCTGCAACAGACATTGCACTCACGCAGAGTCAAGGTGTATGTTATCTTGCATTGTGTTCTGATCTCTGTGGTGATACAAAACTAAGGTCGTCAAATGCCAACATCACAACCAACCTTGATGCTACTCCCGTGGTGTGTGTTTCCATCCCAGCAGTTGAGATATCGACAATTGCGCCTCCTCCAGAGGTTCAACATGTGAGGCAACGTGTATGTCATCGAGTATTAAGCACTGATCTTATTTGGCTTCATCAATGACAGGATGATCTTGACAATATTGTCACAAATACCATCACCAACACGGCTTCGTCTCCTGCACAACAAGCTTCTGAAGTGCAGGATTCTATACCTGATCCTTTCCAGGTAAGGAATAGAAACAATATTGGGTCCAGGGTAACAGGTCTCATCTGCCCACAGGTTCCTCCTACTGATGATGTGAGGAACTTGGTCAGCAACCTCAAAGTTGCACAAAAAGATGTGTCACAGATGAAAAATATGCCAGGCAGCATGAACAAGGTGTCCAATGGCATGAATACATACCAATCTGTTGTGGATCAGTTCGATAACATGAATTCATGCCTTCAACCCATTAAAATCTTCGGCTCTGTTGTCCAGACAATTTCTAATGTGCATCCCCTTTCATTTGGTGCACACATTACTAAACTGCGCTTAGATCCACCCATATGCAAAACTAGCTCTATGTGCACTATCATGGGCTGCTCAGGTACGTCCAAAAGTTATATGAGATTGCACTATATGTAATATGTGGACAGACTATTATTGAACAGGACACCATGGATCAGTCAGTCCGCGATCGCTTAGAAAAAATCAGCCATGTCTATGCTTTCCTCATTGAACCTTGTACCCTCGAAAAGGTCACCCAGATAAAGGAACCTCTGTCAAAAATTTCCAAACTGATGCCCAAATGTGTCAACTTCATCCAGAAATATTCTAAAATCAAAAGCTTTTGTATGTCATACTCACACTTGAGTTTCAATGTTTGGCTGATGCCTCTTCATGAAGGGGTAAGAACAGAAAAGCATGTTGGGGATGAAACCAACACTGTGATTACTACCTATGGCCACATGTTGGATGTTTTGACGCAGCAGTGTCAGGACCTTATATCCTGGGATACCTGGGCGACTGTTCAAGAGCTCGATGACAAGGCTGACCATATCTCAGCCAACGTTGGGAACATTTGTGACGTCATCGGTGACATTCACAAGGATGTGGAGCATGTGCACATTGGTGTCAAAGACATACAACAAGAGGTCTGGCATGTCCTAAATGGTGTCTGTTGTGTGAAAGATGCTATTGGTCATGTCCAGAACGGTATCGATGAAATTGAGAATAAACTCTCAAAGATGGGTAAGGATGGTTCCACACAGTTGTGACTTGTCCTAAGCAATTTCCATGCAGATCAAGAGGCCACCCTTGGCCAGCTCGCCTATGTGGGGAATGCTACATTTGTCGCCAAGAAGGTCTGTTTGGAAGGCATGAGGGTTGATATCCTGGGGGACATTGTGGACTGGATCAATAATTCAGAGCCTGATACTCCTCAGGTATTGTGGCTCTATGGCCAGGCAGGCAGGGGGAAGTCAGCCATCGCCCATACAATCGCCAGCTGGTTCAAATCTCATGGAGCCCTTGGGTCGTGTTTCTGCTTCACCTGCGATCAACAGGCGGAACATCACCACAAAAAGATATTCACCACCATCGCATGTGATCTTGCAGATCGTGACCCGACTTTCAAGCGGATTCTAGCCGAGGTCATTGCAGGTGATAAGGCGCTATCCACCACGCGCGATGTGGAGCAACACTGGGAGAAGTTCATTTTGGGTCCCATTTCCAAAGCTGCAACGCCTTTGGTTGAACGGGTGGTCATCGTGATTGACGCACTCGATGAGAGCGGTGTCGAGGCCTCCCGGAAAGAAATTCTCGGCGTTCTAGCTTCCGCACAGGTTACTGAGCTCCCGTCCAGCATTCGTATTCTCATTACATCCCGCCCTTTACCCGATATCACCGAGGCCTTGCAGGACGTTCCACACATTACATGCAGATCCATGGACGACATGTCTATCGCGAGTGTTGACCGTGATATTCATCTGTACGTTTCTGCTCAGCTAGGAAGAAAACTGATGGATCGTTTCACTGGCCAACAAATCTCACGGCTCGTACACCTGGCGGATGGGTTATTCGAGTGGGCTCGGTTGGCTTGCGAGTTCATCAAATTACGGAAGGGTGGGTTCACACCCATGGAGCGATACGAATCCCTGGTCTCTGGGTCGCCTGGAGCAGGAAAAGGACTTTTGGACGAGATGTACCTTACCATTCTGAGAGACATCATCGAGGACGACCCGAAGGCACGTGCGCGATTCCACTCTGTGATGCAACAAATACTGTGGACCCAGGAGCCTCTCCCAATGGAGTCGTTGAATGCGATGCGGTGCAACTTCCCCGACAATGATCTTTCTGAGGTCGAGGCGATACTCGACCCCATGGGTGCCCTGCTGAGTGGCATTGCTGATGTATCAACCCCAGTCCGTGCATTACATGCATCATTCTACGATTTCTTGGCCGACCCTGTGCGGAGCATGGAGTTTGCCATCAAAATGGAAGACATTCATTGTCAGCTTACATGGGCTTGTGTTCGAGTCATGAGAACTGGGCTGTGTTTCAATATCTGTCAATTGGAAACCTCATACCTACCAAACTCCAAGGTCACTGACCTGGATGGGCAAGTTCAAAAATACATCCCTGCCCACTTGTCTTATGCCTGTCGACTCTGGGCCATTCATGTCCAGGGGGTACAGTTTGGGTGGAACTTGGCACAAGAAATGGAGTTGCTGTTGAAGGACAAACTTCTCTTCTGGATTGAAGCACTCAGCTTATTGAAGGTGCTCAATATTGTGCCTTCACACCTGGCAACCATAGCTTTATGGCTGGAGGTATGTTTATTATGAATCTGATCCCAACCAATACTGCTAATGAGAATGTTTAGAAGGATGATACCTTTAAACAGGTGTCAGCAATAGCAAGAGATGCCATCAAGTTTGTGCGAGCATTTGGTGGTGCCATCATGGAAAGCACCCCACACCTGTATATCTCAGCTCTGGCATTCTCTCCAGTAAAATCCATCATTTATACAGAGTTCTCACCCAAGTACTCAAATTTGGCCCAAATTGTTGATGGCAGAGGGCTACACTGGCCAAACCTTCAGCTGAGAATTAGAGGACATCTTTTGACCTGTGTTACATTCTCAGCAGATGGAAAGAGGATTGCATCAGGTTCCACAGATAATACCATATGTTTGTGGGATGCTGAGACAGGACTGCAGTTCGGTAGCCCTCTCACAGGGCACACTAACTGGGTAACCTCAGTGGCATTCTCACCAGATGGAAAAAGCATTGCATCAGGTTCAAGGGACAAGACCATATGTTTGTGGGATGCTGAGACTGGACTGCCGTTTGGTAGCCCTCTCACAGGGCACACTGGGGGAGTAACCTGTTGAAGCAATACCTATATACGTAGAGGAACTGCTACTCCAACTCACCTGTTGGGTGGAGTGCACAACCAGAGATGGTAGCGGTAGCTGGTTAAGAGCTGTTATATTATATAAGCGATGAA
>Ga0307518_10002492_pt1 | contig 13437 bp, 9 predicted proteins | sample 25_EM_MG_FD_203889 | JGI IMG/M metagenome (GOLD analysis project Ga0307518, IMG submission 203889) | Populus trichocarpa ectomycorrhiza microbial communities from riparian zone in the Pacific Northwest, United States - 25_EM | ecosystem: Host-associated > Plants > Roots > Unclassified | place...
GGGCGAGGATAAGTTGGATGCTTTACCTTATTAGCAATCGAATCAGGGATCACAATAGGTGATCGGGCATAAGTAGTATTAGACGGCGCACACAGACGTCATAAGGTGAGGTGAAAAAAAAAGGCGGGGCCTTTCAAAATGGTTGATTATTTAATAATCAATCTTCATCTTCTACCCCCTTACCCCCTCCTCCCCCCCCGGCTACCTTTCTTTCTTTGAAAGAAAGTCTGGGGGGAAAGGGGGGCAGGGGGGAGAAGAGAAGAGGGGTAAAGAGGGTTGGGTAAGGACCCCCCTTTTATACAGGATTTCTCCTAGGGAACCAACCGACGGTTTGGACTTTTGGACACGCGTTGTCTCTCCCCTAAAAGGTCAGTGAACTCCCCACCGAACCGTACGTGCAGCTTTCACCGCATACGGCTCTCCACCTGTCTGCCTATGCAGGGCAGTGCAGACTAGACTCTCTAATGAGAGGTAGTCTAAGCCATTTCTGGATTAAAGGTTTTGGTGCCAGTAGAGGCAGCCGCTCAGAGGGCAATTAAGTTGACGCGGGTGTCTCCCTTTATTTCGGTAGGGCCGAGAATCGGTTGGGTTCTTTCCCAGACAGCTGGTCTTGACATCGCATAATTCGTCAGAGTTAATTGTCGTGCAGTTGTTGCTTGCTAGCTCGGGGAGTCTCTCTGGGCTCCCACTAAGACAGGCTGACCCCCTTTCCAAGTCAACTCCGAGATCGGTGGCCTTTTGGTGTTACCTTAGCTCCGGGATTGGTGGTCTTTTCTTGGTACTACGAGGTCTCCGTACCCCATATAGACGACACATAGAGAGACGGATAACCATCATCCGAATTCTTGTGAGTATATGGTGGCATCCCAAATTCCAGTTATCAGGTCATTCGCCCATTTAGGTAGGTTGGCTCTCGCCATATTTACGGAATCTTCTCCGAGGGGGACGACTTCGTTCATTACACCGGACCTTTCCCACATCCGGGGTGAGTCGTCAGGGAACGTAACTAGACTGTTCCCTATGTTACTTTACCAACCCCATATCTGTCCTCAACTACCATGTGGGTTATTAGCTTGCGAGAGAGTTGTCTTTGCTTCGGCCTGTCTAGTGCAGGTCCCGCTCCACGCTTTTCAGACATGCTACACTCCCCTCTCCATTACTGGATTTTCAAGGCTCTAGGGTGACGCCCTTTATAGCCGAGGATAAGTCTGATGCTTTATAGATTTGCCAGGGAGTAAGGGAGATTACCTATCAACTAAATGTAGAAGGGTTCTCCTTCCTGGAACCTTGGGTTCCAGGGTAATAATCTATCCGAAATCTTTGAGGGAGCTGTCCGAGCCCCCTCCTATGCGATCCTCTTGCTGAGTGACAAGGGTCAGTTCGTTCTTTCTCATAATTCATTTATTTGTTCATTTTTTTATTCATTTATTCGTTAACCTAAGACCATTTCGCTTCACCTTCTCACTTGATACTTTTAAAGAATTTGAGGGACATCCCGCAGGATTCACCCCTGTGAACCTTTTGGTGACAAGGTTGACAGAGAGAGACCTGTTTACGATTGATCCGGGACATCGCTTTCCCAAAGGAATCAAGGCGAACGTTAATGGTTTTCAAATGTTTTAGGTGGTGCATCTCAATGTTCTGATTGGAGCCGCAGTTGGAACAGCATTGACCAAGAGCAGATATAGAGGCGACTTTTCAGTCTTTAATTCTTGTGGGATCCTGTGAGGAAGAAATTTGAAACTTCATCGGACTCCGTACTAGGCGAGGGCGGGGGAAGTTAAGGTGAACTGTTTCCCCATCTCTCCGAACGATAGAGATGGTCGTGTCAGGACCAAAAATGGAGAGGAATACCGGTCGACTAATGTCCAGTTTCCTACAGATCGTGCTCCTCAAGGAGTGGTTAAGTAGGTAGTAGACATTTGCTAGTGAACAGATATTGTCCGCGAAGCTATAGTAGTTCAGGAATCCATTTAGAATGGTACGGAAGCGTAGTATAAGGTCTTTAACCGGAAACGGAATTAGATGGGTAATGGCCTTAGAGATAGGGCCTCTAGGTGACATGTACCAGAAACCTTTTTCTTTAAGGCGCCTTGTAATAAGAGGTAAAGGGGCAGTCATTCGGATATTACCCGCGGAGTGCGGACGGGCGAGGGGGATTACCGTAGGGGCAATACGCTGAATATAGGTCCCTAAGAACTTAACTTTACTAAGTCTAGTATTGGTGATTAAGGTCTTTTCATCCGAGAGGGTAAGCTTGAGTGACTCCAAGAACACAGAGATGTTAGAGCGGAGAGAAGCGGCTAAGGATCTGGGACCTCAGACTCCTACGAGTCAATCGTCAGCGTAACGCACGTACTCGATTCGAGTGTGTTGAGGATTCGGAATAGTGGCGCGTATATGACGGCGAACCTTTCTCGCCAAAGTCATTTCTTTAAAAGCTCCAATTTTTTTACATTTCGAAACTAATCTAGTTAGTTTACGATATACAGGGTTGTCTAGGCTGGACGGGTGGCCATTAGAGGCTCTAGCGGCTTCCATGCTTTGGCGTTCCATGTATATATCAAGTTCATGAAGAATTAGATTTGAGAGCAAGGGAGAGATGATTCCACCTTGAGGAACTCCTAGATCGGAGTGGATGAATGTTTTCTTCTTGTTCTTAAATTCGACATACCCAGCTTTGACCGTTTTCCAGTAAAAGTTAAATAGTCGAATTTCAGCAAAGTGTTTCCGTAGAAGGTTAGCTAGAGTGTGGTGGTCGATGGAGTCAAAGAAAGATTTAATGTCACCTTCGATGATTCAGGGGACACCAAGTCAATGCTTTACCGTCCGAAGGGCAGTGTGGCAGCCGCGGAAGGGGCGGAATCCGTGAGATGAGTCGTGGAATTTAGGTTCCAGTACTGTTTCCATGACCATATTCATGGCTTGTTGAATGATTTTGTCTCTAGGGGATGCGATCCCAAGAGGGCGGAGTTTTCCATTTGCCTTAGGGATGTAGATCCGGCGGTTGGGTCTCATTTTATAGTGTTCCGCTCGAAGAAGTTTAGAGGTTTTTTCAAACCATTCAAGAGAGATTCCGTCCAGAGTTTGTTTGGTGGTTCCACGAACCATGTTCCCAGGCTTAGATTTGATTGTTTCGTAGGCAAGTCTAAGGACCTGAGTAGAGCTCATAATCTCAAACACGTTTGAAGCCTTCCCATCAGGGTCGAACCGGAGTAGAGAGAGAATGATCTCAGCAGGAGTAAGCTTATGATTGGAATTAACCGAATTAACCGAGCTGGGTTTTTTTTTCAAAATAACCTCTTGCAAGGAAGGAGTTGCCGTGGATATAAATAATTCGCTAATGTCGCCTACTATTGTGACCGAGTTTGTTTGTTTGGTTGTTTTCATGTTTTAAATATTCTATTGGAGCTGCGCTTGTCCTGCGCCTTGGTCTTCCCGATCACGAAAGGCTTCATGCGTAGTTTTAGGATAGGGCCTCTTGGCCTGGTTTGAGGAATGGTTTCCTAAACGGGTCCTTAGAAGATGGACTAGTTCAACTGAGGGACCAACCAGATAGGGGGGAATGGTATCTTAGACTCCAACTCAACTTCCTTCTTTCGAGCCGTTGTCTTACTCTTCCGGTTGAAGCTGGCTTCATTAATTTTGTGACAAACCGACTCTACCTAGTTCCCTCGCAGGATTCCAGGGCGACCTTATTAGACGGGATCGATGTCCGGTAGCCAGGAGCCGCCGTTTTAACTGGGTCATTGGGGCACTTTGCCTTAACCCTTGGCGTTTGACCTACCTCGTTACCTATCTTGGTTCCACAGGATACTACCCCTGTTTTCGTGTCGTTGAGCTACCGATTACGCTGAAGTCGTCGCTTGAGCCGCTGAAGTATGGAGGTTCGGGTAGCACTCATCTAAGTGGTTCAATGGTTGAGGTGATCCGAGCATGTCCAAATCCGGGTTTCTTTCTGGGTGGCGATCCAAGGAGTAGCTACTCACTACCTGGTTCGCGTATGGTTCAGGCGTGGATGACTCATATTGTGGTGGTTATCTTCTCGAACTCCAATTTTTTTTTCGGATTGGAGCAAAGGAGCGAGAGGAGGTAATTCCCTATCAAGCGAGGCCGTTCTCGTGTGGACCACGTTGATAGGGTGTTGACGGACTTGTCTAGGGACTCTCCCCAGAGAACCGTCCTATCACTTGTTTGACAGGTTTGAGACATACAAGAGGGGGTTTTGTTTGAGAACGAAAAAGATTCGGACCACAATACTCATTGGGAACGATTTCTAGGCAGATTCGGCTGCCGGGCCTGGTAACTGTTAGATGGCGCACGGAAAGAGAAGTAATATTAGTACTACTCGATTAAATAATACTGAGTCGCGTCTTAAAGTGACGGCGTTGGCTAACAATAATAAGATGCTACCTATTATAAGCATTTAATCTAATGGTTGGGGTGAGGGGGGGTGGTGGGTTATTGCAATGCATTCCTCCTACCCCTGTCCCCCCCCTTTTTTACAATATATATACATCTATAATGTATATATATAAGTCAAAAATTTTTATATATATGTATATAAAAAAACAGGGAGAAGGGGGTAGGAGGAATGCTTGCATAACCCCCCCCACCACCCCTCAATCGAACCCTCCCTCCGTTATTTCAGAAAAGAATGTTTGTTATGGGGGTATTGCTTTATATTAATCATTCCCGTGCAAGTTCCCCTACACGAACCTTATTTCGACTTAACACTAATCAGAGAAGCGCATACGAAGATTTCTCTAAGAACCTCAACTAGCCCAATTACTAGCTTGGAGCCTAACAAAATCAAACTTATTGCATTTACTCTTTTCAGCGCCTGACGAGTAGTTAGTACCCTTCTGATTGGCAATCCACCGTGTCATGGTGATACACGATTACTAGTAATTCCTTTTTCATGTAGTCGAATTTCAGACTACAATCCATGTTGTATCCTATTTTAGGGGATTAGCGAGAATTCACATTTTAGCATCCCTTTGTGAAGGCACATGTGGCACATCTATAGCCCACAATATTCCATGGCGATCAAATTTATCCATAAAATAATATATATATATATCTTAACCTGAACCATTTAACAACATTTAACTATGTTCTCACTTTATTCATCGCTGCTTTAATCTCTAGAATTTTATTAAATCCTCCCAGAGTTAAATGTTCTTTATTTTTAATTAACTCAGCCGCTTTCTTGCTTTCTTGCTTTCTTGCTTTCTTGCTTTCTTGCTTTCATAAAGTCCGCTAAATCTGAGCTTTTTTCCTTGTATCGGGTACTCTTAAAAAAAAGGAATTATTATATTAAGAATATCTTCAAATTTTATAACTTGAAGATGTACAGAATCATTTGTAATATAAACATACTTATCATTAACCTCTTTAACTTCAGGGACTTTAGATGCGCTAGAATACCCTGACTTAAAGAAAGTAGCCAGACCTTTGATAAGCTCCTTTTCTAAACGGTAGGATGTTTAAACCTATTTCAAATCTTAATTGAACTCTGCTCCCTAATTTATTAGTTGTATAGCTACCGGTTTTCACACTGAAGCTACTATCTCCACTAGAGAACCCTGCTACTCAATTAGGATCGGCAATACCTTTAAAGTATAGGCCGGTCTATTATACTGTTCAACTTTTGGGAAAGCTTCCTTTAAATTAAGAGGAAGACCCAAGTTAAGAGAGGCTTTTATTCCTATTAGTTTTAATAAACCTTCTTCAGTCAAATGTTCTTGAAGTTTAATTAGATTAAAACATTTTTTAAATAAAAGATAATCAACTACCTTAGCGGATATGAGTGGATATTTATCAAAATGATCCACGATTACTTGTAATTCTTTAATTGATTCTACTCTATACTGAACAGAATCTTTACCGTGCTTGTGAATTTTACCTACACCCCCCAATGAAGCTTGTATCTCTTCCAATATAGAGATATCTTGTTTGTGTAACCCAATAGCAAAAATAGCTTTAACTCTCCAATTAGTTTTAAATTTTGTATTGTGTTGAATTAAAATAGAGAAAGAACCCTCCGCATCAGCAAACCCTGTAAAAATCAAGGGTTCATCTTAGGCGAAGGTGCTAATGTAGAAGTACTAAAGCATCGCGATGCTAAATAAGGAAAGTTACCACCTGTTATACCAATTGAACCTAAGCTTAAGAGATGTGGTCTTCTGACATTTATTTTCATTTTATTTATTTTCATTTTATAATTTTGTTGGGTAAGGACCCCCCTCAGTCTGCGACGCGATTATGCGCCGAGGACCCTAGACGACGACTAGGACGCGTTGTTTAATCCCACCGAGGTCAGTGACCTCCCCACCGAACCGTACGTGCTACTTTCATAGCATACGGCTCTCCCCTTGTCTGTCCAATACGAAATGGTGTAGGCTCCTGATCTGTTAAGGAGACTACAGAGTGCTTACCGGGAGTCCATCGGCCAGTGTCACCTGCTCCATAAAAATGGGGGGGCTTTCCCAGGGAAGGGTGCTATGTGGGTGTCTGGGTTGGAAATGCAGCTGTTCTCAGTAGTACAGATCGGAGCCTGCGCTCTTTCGAACGCAATGGAAAGCCCGTTAAAACGCGACAGGGTCAGAGGGTCAAAGAAGAAAGAACAAGGCTAGCAGAGGGTCGGGGTAAGGCGGAGAAAGGGTACTGTCTTAGTGGGACAAGGTTATTTCCTAGAGGGAGAGGGAGATTGAAGGACTCCACTGGGGCGGAACGACAAGGGTCCCGCCCAGATGTCGGGTCACACTGCTTTTTTTCTCCTGGCAGATCCGGACAAGAGCACCCTTTCAGGTGTTTCAAGACACTCTCCGTTCCTAATACCTCAGGTCGTTCCGACACTTTTCATCACGTGCGGAGCCCTCTGGGATCTCTTAATTTTCTTCTATGCCGTGCACACTGCCTGTTAACGGTTTCTAATTTTTTTATTAGACCAACCCTGCAATGGGTTGGAGACAAGCTGACCCCCTTTCTGAGTCAACCCCGGGGTCGGTGGCCTGTTGGGCTAAGGTTCGTTTGAAACCCCATCTTGGGATAAACCTAAGCCCTCAGCTCCGGGATCGGTGGTCATTTTCGCAGTACTACGAGGTCTCCGTACACCCGCCCTCCTCCCAAGATGGAAGAGTATTAGATTATGACGGGCGCATCCCGAATTCCAACATATACGTCATTCTGCAGGTTAGGTACGGTATCTTTCGAGTGGGGTAAGAACCCGGTTTCCGGACCGAACATGCCTTAAGGTTTACCGTTCGGTACGCAGTGAACTCCCCCCCGAACCGTACGTGCACCTTTCAGTGCATACGGCTCTCCATGCGATGTATCACCTCGTAACATTGAGCTTCATCGTTAGATGAAGAGAATGACATTTCTGCCACTGTGATTTCGTTCCCGCAAGGGACCTTAGGGTTGTTAGAACGTACGAGTGTAGCGAAATCTCGGCTTGATTGGCGAAGTGATGTGGGACGCTGTAATGGGTTGTCATCTTCCTTCTCACAGTTAGTGGCTGTAAGTCAGATGGGAATTCTCCCAAAATTCGGGGTGAGGTTCACCAGATGGACCTCAGTATTTTTCTTGCCTGGCTGTCAGACACACTTCTTATTTTTGATGGTCATCATCCAACGAAGATTCTGACCGAAGTCATCCTTTCAGATACTTCACCAGGTAGAATAGCTTAAGCTAAGGGTCAGGCAAGACACCAGGAATTCAGATGTCCAATCGCAGGACAGGCCCCCAAGTCACGACACCACGTTCTACTCATTACTCAACTAGTTTAGTGGGAATAATATTGCAACATCGCACTGACTCCCTTTAAGACAACACACTACGGAACCAGCAACTAGTTGTCATCTCTACTATGGAGTCTCCGACCGCCCGGCCCGCGCTATCTCTCCCAATGTAGGCGCAGTCCTCTGGCTCTCCCGAGTTCCAATACTCACGTCTCAATTTCCCATTTAGGAACCTCATCTTTCGATATGCTTTTCCCCCTTTCTCCGAGGTTGTCGACAGCAGCGCTCTTGTCGTTAGGTCAATATACGAAACCTAACGGTGCTGTCCCAGGCTTGTTTGAGTGCTTAGAAATCGTTTCTTACTTGTAGTTCAGAGGCCATTGTCTCACTTTAAGAGTGCTGAACGCCAAATTCCTTTCATTTTTCAGCTCGAAGACTTTATCCTGGGTGTGAAGGATGACGACTGCATTTGTTACAAGATTCCATGTGGGTTTTAGCTCGCGTCGGAGTTGGTCTTGCTTCGGACCTTCACTCCCTAGGTTCCCGCTCCAACGCTTCTCGAACATGCTACACTCCCCTCCCTGTTGTCAGGTCTTCGAGGTCTTAGGGCGACACCCCTTTAGGACCGAGGATAAGTTCGATGCTTTACCGGTTTAGACGAACGCATCCGGGCCGCATTCTGACGGCTGGCATAATTATTGTTAAACGGCGCACTATATTTTCTTCATTCATTACCCCCCAGCGAAGCAGCCCCCCAGACTTTCTTTCAAAGAAAGAAAGGTAGCCGGGGGGAGGAGAAGAGGGCGACACCTAAGACCAGTCCCAGCGCCAAGATTAAAACACGCTGGGGAGGTGTCCGGAGCAACTTTTCGGCATTACTGAATGGGATCCACCACATTACCGGGAAGTTCCGTCCCTTGTAATCAAGTAGCCGGCCAGTAAATGTTGGTCCCCATCCTGTCTCCGAAGTTAGATGGCCAAACCCATATCCATTTCTACGTACCATACTCAGATTAGCTCGCGCCGAGTTCTCTTAGCTTCAGGGTCAATGCCAGACCTCCTGCTCAAGCGCTTTTCAGACATGCTACACTCCCCTCCCCGTTGTTGGGTAAGAACCCCCTACCGATAAGGGTCGCTTTTTACCGTAAGCTTCCCGAGGACCTCCATCGGCGAATGGAGACGCGCTTTTCAGTCCCTCGGCGGTCAGTGAACTCCCCACCGAACCGTACGTGCACCTTTCAGCGCATACGGCTCTCCCCCCTATTCTGTCTGTATAGAATGGTATAGAACATATAGAATGACTTTGTTTGTATCGTTGCCTCACTAAATGGTACAAACACAAGTGAAGGACTAGTTATAAGGTCCTAGGTAGCTGTTGGTTTCTGGTGGTTGTCCACTTTCGTAGGATTAAGTGTTACTCCTGCTACCGACCAACCAAAACTAGGCACGACCCCCACAGAGCCGTAGTACGAATACAAGAAAGTAGATTCATATGTTCTGCAATATTTCTATTGCAGAGATTTTTGGACCAGGGACCGACGATCAGAGGTTTATGAACCACAGAGATACAAAGAACCTACCGAACCCTCTTCCTAGTTTTTTTCAAAACAAAACAAAAGTTTTTAACATAAATAATATATATATATATAATTATTTATATTAAAAACTAAATGTGGAGACTTACCTGCGCGGCGTTTAGGTACTTGTCTTCCCCGTAGTTAGTGGCTACGTTTTACAGAAAATCAGGGGGGTCGTTAAGCTTTTTGTAGCTGATTTGGTCATTACTTGCATAGAAGGTTTGAGTCCTAGAATAGGCTGGCCCCCCTTTCCGGTAGTTTCGTCCCTTTTTCCAAACGTCTTTGAGACTCATTACCCCATCTCGATTCGTGAGTGGCATTATGATAGCTGAGTCTCAGGTCCGAAAGTTCGCGGTACTATGGGACCTCCGTACCCTCGCCTTCCCTCGACTTATGAGGGAACATTATGACGGGGGCATCCCGAATTCTACACTTACTGTCGATTATGTATTTAGGTTGTTATCTTGTGAAATTCTTATCCGGTTCCTCCCCGGTGGTGTCCATCTTCATCCAGTCCATCGGAGCCCGGTAAGCAGCCCGAAAGGAGATGGAGGGTGTAAGATCAATGTTCCACCCTAGTTGCAAGGCCCACACCTGAACCATTCTCACCAACCATGTACATTATAGCTTGCATTCGTAAGCCAATTTCTTCCGGAGTCCTTGATCAGAGGACCGCCCGACGAATGCTTTTCAGATATGCTACACTCCCCTCTTCATTTACTGAATTTGCAAGGCCATAAGGCAGCCAACCTTTTAAGGCCGAGGATAAGTCTGATGCTTTATAGAGATATTCCAATGTGTCTAGCCAGATATTAACACATTGAAGAAGGATGATTTCTAGTCCCCAGTTTAGGTGAGGACGGGCAGTAAGGGTATTAGACGGCGCACCACCGGTTTACAAGGCTATAAGGTGATTCGACCTTTTAAAGCCGAGGATAAGTCTGATGCTTTATAGAGTTTTAATGTTACCAGAAAACCAATGAAAAGGCACAAGGTAAGAAGTGGTCTGGTATGGTATTTAAGGCATGGGGCGACGAGTAGGCCCCGATCCCCCACTTCTTTGTCAAGCGCCTGGACGAGTTTCATGGTCTAGCGGACGGATCCTGATTGTGGTCGCCCTCCTCACCAATCCGAGCCTGAGCAGGCCGGGAGGGCCCCGCTCAATGGTTATTTGATCTTCTTCTAGACAGCTCCTATGTCTGTCGGGCGTATATGTCATTAGACGGCGCACTATCCGCAGTCTTAGAGGAGACATTCCCATAGGTTTCAGCTCTTGGGTCACTACCCATTCGGATTACATCTTTTTCAATATTAATCCTTTAATATCTGTTCTTTTAACAAAAAAAAAACAAACTGTAAATTAAACCCTCCTATCTTACTGAGTGGTTTGTTTGAATAACTACCGTCCTAGCTACTGCTTAGCTAGGATAGGTTAAGCGATGTGATAATATCAAACCAATTAATCAATTTTTTAGCGGAGCCAGAATGTTGCTCTATATATATATTATTTGACAGGAAAGGTTTTTGACTGGATAGTTTCTTTCGAAACCCATTAGAGTACACCTTAAATGCATTAATTTAATGCATTAACTACCGTCTACTCGTTGCTCTTTTACAGACTTGTATACCAAGTCTGATTTAGATCCGCGATATCCCATTTTTCTTTCGTTTATCCTCTAACTTTTTACCATACATGAGTAGCTAATTCATCCACTTATAGCCTTTCGACTATAGCTTGGTATCAGAGGCTTTAGGGGGTCCCCGGAGTTTGATAGTTTACACCCACTGAGCAATTTCCTAAAAAGCTCGGCAGGTCATGATGACTTGTCTTGGTCCCTGTTATCATATCCAATATAGCGGGGAACAACTTTATGTTATCCTCATTAGGGATATTAAGTTTAAATAAAGTAAGGGTTTACGTTAATTTTATGGAACTAACCAAAATCTCACGACATTAACTGAAGACAGCCGTGCAACGCTTGTAAAGAGAAGTAAAAATTATTTTATAGAAACTTGTTTTTTTAAATCCAAATTTCTTGTCGCTCAATATTCAAGTTGTGGTAAGGTTTTTCGTGGATCATCGAATTAAATAGTTGTGATAGGTAGGTCCTCTCGAACTTTCCCCCACTAAGAACGTAGCGTGCGACTTTCACCGCACTACGCTCAAGCAGAACCAAGGGTTGAAATATACCCTAGAAGCCATCGCCGCAAACACATTCTTGAGACTAAAATCTCAAGACGGCTGGTTCCACCGCATGTTAAGTCAGCCACCTTTCGGTGTAAGTATCATATTAAATCATTTTATTATATTAGTCGCAAGGTCTTATTACATATCTTTCTTTTAAAATCTTTTTATTTTCAAGAGAACTAGAAACAGCGTATCTACTGCAGCCAATATTTTTGGATACCTCCCTGATTGAGCTATACTGGGTTTTAGTATTTTCTACTAAATCTAAAACTTCTATTCTTTGAGAAGTTGGTTGGGCGGCTGAGATTTTAGCTCTCTGTTCTTCTGTATGTATTTTACCTACACGATTAGTATTATTCATTCCCGCTTGAGACAATTTAGCTTTAGACTCCTCTGAATGAGGGTTTCCCGGTATTCCCTTACGAGCTTCACTCATTTTCAATTTGGATTCTGCACTATGAAGGTAACTTCCTGACGAACCCGCTAAAGGCAAGACATTGTATTCTGGGTTTAGAGTATCAAAATACGATTGTTCCCGTTCAATAACGGCTTCAATATCACAGTACGCCAATATCGTTAAACTAAAGTTTTCATGTCCATATTTTAAAAGTGCTTTATTAATAACCATGTCTACTGAAGTTAAATGGGAGATAGAAAAATAAGATAACAGTCTATTAGATATATTAATGCTGCTCCCAATATATCTTTTCCCATTAGTTTTGTTAGTTCACATATATACTCCTGCTTTGTCTTTATTTTCTTGTAAAATTATTTTTCTTAGTAATTGTGCATTTTCATACACTTTCACAGGACTAGGTAGGCTAGTAGAAAAGGCTCTGTTAAGCTGCACAAGTGAGGTACGAAGTAAACTCACTGTTTTAAAATTTTGCATAAAAATCATTGTAACTGGTGGTATAACATATATATATATTGAAGGCACTGAAAGTGTCCGCAATTACAGGTAACTAACAAAAGTTCCTGATATTAAGATTAAAGTCAGTAGTATGCCTGAGGATTTGCACCCCAATTATGCGCTAGAGCGACACACTACGGCTCTATGGTAAAAAGATGTGTAACCAGAAGGGATTTTCTTCCTTCCTATACCAGTCAGTGCAAATTAGTAGAATGGACATTATGGATTAGTCTCCTTCCGGTCTCTCAAGTAGAAGTTATTGTACAATAACCCTTAGGGTCGGCTCCTCGTCAGACAAGAAGAAGCAGCATTTAAACCCAAGTAAACCTAATAGAAAAAACAAAGCTAAGGTAATGCTATATGATACCTTTCAGTATTGCCCCCTGAGGGATCTCCCATAGCTTATTGTGTTTTTTACTTTTCCCTTTAACACCGGCTTATTCCACGTAATTTGAACTCTAGCCCAGACTTGTGATCCAGGCTCCTATAAACCAAAGGACCAAACTCTTAAGCGACCATTCCTAATGTCATATCTGCAAGGGGGAATGGCTTCAAGGGACTCCAACCTCCAGGTAGTTACTAGGAGTGTTCCGCAGGAGTACAGATCAGAGAGGTGTTAGCACTCTATCCATACTTGGGTCTCGAAACCCGCCCTCTGGACTCTACTCCTAGCCTACCTCGAGGCCAGTGTTAATTTATTAAAAGGCTAAAAAGAAAAAAGAAAGGATACGCTTACATGTTTGCGCTAGAAAAAGAAAAGCTTGCATAGGAAAAAAAAAAGAAAGGATACGCTTACAAGCTTATATTAAATCATTTCGCCCCCCCTCCCCTCTTTTTTCTTTTTACATGTAAAAAGTAAAAAGGGGTGCGAAGCATCCCCCTGTTTTTTTTTTTTATATACATATATATAAAAATTTTTTACTTATATATATACATTATAGATGTATATATATTGTAAAAAGCCCCATTCTCTTCTCCCCCCACACGTGGGGGGGTAAGGGGGGCCGGGGGAGT
>Ga0307518_10002494_pt1 | contig 13431 bp, 15 predicted proteins | sample 25_EM_MG_FD_203889 | JGI IMG/M metagenome (GOLD analysis project Ga0307518, IMG submission 203889) | Populus trichocarpa ectomycorrhiza microbial communities from riparian zone in the Pacific Northwest, United States - 25_EM | ecosystem: Host-associated > Plants > Roots > Unclassified | place...
ATGATACCATTCTACCACCAGATTCCCTCGATACACTGATTGACCACATTTTCCCGCTTATATAATCCACGCCGGAATAGTGGCGTTGCCTCTCCCCAGTGACACATGTCAAGGCTGTGGTGATCCGGCTTAGTCAGCACAGACTACTGCACACATGTATCCCAAATGCACGCACACCTCGGCCACTGTCATCACCATTGAGTGTCGGGATATGTATTTTGTGATAGTCTCTATGTATTCTCCGTGAAAAAAATCGAAAAATTTAGGCAGGAATGGCGTGTTTCATGCTCGATGTACAGTAAATAAGACATTTTTTTGATATTCTTCACCAAGAATACATGGACAATGTAATTCCCTACTAAAGTCCCCATACAAAGTCAGTCTGGTTCTGACGCGTTGAGGCTGCATTTGGGACGCTTTCCTTGGGACATATGCCTCCGTATACAGGAGGTCACGGTCGGAGTTGAAATTTGGCAGGGCGTTGCCCATTGCCATTGTTTCTCAGATCAATGGCAGTTGGTGTGGCCCGAGGGGACGCTTATTATGTAAGTAAGGCGAAATGCAAGAACTCAGACACCTGTTTAAACGGTTAAGCTTTCAAGCTTCAAGATCAATCACCTTTGCAAAATGTTGAAGTGCACAATGTCAGGTCATTCAGTGATAGTTTGAAAAGGTAGTTCACGAGGCTTTTTGCAACATGTATAGTGGCTGTAAAAGCATTCCCGACGTCCCATGTGATTGTGAATACGTATGAAATAGGTGTTTCAAGGAGTAAAAGCGGATGTAGGAGGAAAACATCCGACTCCACCTTTCTAAAGGCGAGCACCCCTCATCACACCCTACGAATCCCCGGTACTACTTCCTGTACTTTCACGCAGGTCCAACACCCCACACTTCCAACCCCACGCACTCAAACAACACGTCTTTCGTCCCCGTTGCCGACGCCAACTGCGATGATGGTCGCGCACACAATGCAGGGTTGTCAAACGTCGGACATGGCGCTGACGAGCCGTCCAGAAGCGATGCCTCGATGTATAGACCATAGTGTCCATCACTACACATCGGGGCGAGATCAGCGTCGCCACTGGTACAAGAGGAATAACAGGCGAATGCGTACCCTCCTCCAAAAGAGATAAATTCGGGCTCGCACAGCACCACATAGTCGTTCTTGCCCGTCCAGCTGTACACCTCGAGCGGCGAAGACGCGTCTGGGCGGTGTCTCCAGAGGAAGCTGAAAAAAAAAACACCAACATGATCCCGAGCACACCCCTGGAAAGAAACCGACACTCACGCCTCCCCGGTACCATAATACCCCCCTCGTCCTCTTTCAATGCCCTCCCCAACCCAAGCGCCAAACACGCCATCCAAGCTATCCTTCACTACGACAATCGCACCTTTGGGCGGGTTCGGCTCCGATGCACTCGGTATGCGCGGCTGGCATCGCGCGTACAACGTATTCAGTGAGATGCCATGTTGGTCGAGAGAGTAGAGAAGCGTCCACGTCCGGGTGAGACGCACGAGCGCGGGGAGGTGCGGCCGGATCTGCGTCGCGAAAAAAAAAAAAATAGGTGTAAGTACAGTCCATCCCGCGCAGATCGTGAGTTCCGTTCCAGAACAACATACCTCGTTCGCAAGCTCTTCAGTGAGCACCTCCGCAGTGCCCTCGCGCCGCCCGCACAGACTTACACCCTTCCGCTTCACTTTCATCTTTGTTCCTCCAGCTGGACCGTCCCCTGCACTCTTAGTGTTCGTGTTCTTGGACACGGCCCCGGCCCCGGCCCGGGGGACGGCATCAGCCCCGTTCGCTATGCCAAGTCCATCTGCATATCCGACGCGACCTCCATCGGACGTAAATTCACCACCGAGGCCAACGACATCCACAGTCCCCCTCTCCCTCTCCCTTAAAAGCGTATTCGAGAACCCCTTGTCCCAATTTCGGTCACCCGTGAACCCCGGCGCACCAGTCGGCGGGATGAACAGGGTCGATGCGAACGGCGATCCATGCGTGATCAGGCTTGATGGGGAAAACGCCGAGGACGACGGCATACCAGAGGAATCCGACGAATGCAAGAAGTTGCTCGAGAGGGAAGGAAGAGAGGACGACGTGATCCCCGGTGTCGATGGCGTGGACGACGGCAACGTGGTGCTGCGCGAGTGTCTGGGCGTCCCCGAGAGGAAGGCAGATACCCAGGTTGAAGAGAGCCGTGACAACGTTCCGTGTGCGGGCGGCCACGTCGGTTGATGTGCAGGTTCCTTTCCCTTTTCCTGCCCTCCGTGATGCCCTTGCGGTTTATCATCCTCTTGTTCCTGCCCAATTGCCAACGGCAGTGATACCTCTGACGCGCTAGGAGAGGACAGGGAAGGCGGGGTGGCAGTTGCACTCAGGTGTGGTGGGAGCGGTGCGCCAGTGCGTGGGAGCCCAGTCAGACTGCTCACGCTCAGTTTTTTGCGCACCGGAGGAACATCAGTCGGGTTTTCGTATGGATTTAAGTACGTATGCTTGGATGTATGCGTGTGGTGGGTATGATGTTGGGACGAGGGGCGTAGATGCGTGTGATGGGTATGTGTAGAGGTATGGGATTGCGGCGAAATATCGAGCTCAGAAGCGAGTGCCTCTGCTATCGACTCATGATGAAAATCTGGCATGTCGGGTGCATGCAGTGGCGGTGAAGATTGGAACGGTACAGGAGACCTTTGGCGCGGAGTATGTGTAGCTGACGTCGGTGCCAATGCGGAGGAGGTAGATGGGGGAAGCGGTGGAGACAATGTTTGCGCCCGCAGCTCAGCGCCTTCGTTCAGTAAATCTGTCACCGTCGGTGCGTGCGAGGATTGTTCGGAGAGTGGATGATCAACCTGTGCCTGCATAGCCAAGAAATACATCGGATCATCCTGATGTTCCAACAACTCGTCTAGCACACCCTTCCTGCTCCGCTCAGACGCAGCCCTCGCACTCGTCGTAAACTGTCCGAAATAATCCAGACTCGTATTCCCTGTCTTCGTTGGTCCCACCACTAAACTCGTCACAGGAACCTGAGTTGTCGATGCCATAGTAGGCGTCGCAGATCCAGAAGAGGCCAATGGGTCTTGGCTAGGGGGCACAGACACGAATGGGCCAAAATCGGAATCAGAAGAGCTGCTTTCGGTATGTGTGCGGCGGTGCTGACATGGCTTTATTTTTGCTTGTTCATGAGTGGTTTGTGTTGGTGTTCCCGGGGGCGTCGCAGGCATGAAGAGCGACGCAAATCGATCGATGTCGGATTCATCTAGGTGGTGCCGGGGTGGAGGAGGGGGCGTCCGAGGTTGGTCTTCAAATCTGGCTATTGATCGCGGAGATGGCCTGTGAGAGGTGGGCCGGGTGGAAGGCGTTGGGTGGGGTGTGTTGGAAGAAGGGGATGCCAGCGATGGCGGCGAAGAAATGGGAGCGTCCAGATCGATGAGAGGGGGGATTGACGACGGTAGTAATGGTGGTGGTGGTGGTCGCGATGGAGGCATGTCAAGTTGATAAATGGTACCAATGTCACAGGAGGTGAGATCCTTATGAGATGGTTATAGCTTCAGTCCTTGTAGCCACGCCGGTATTGTCCGCGATTACTGAATCGATATATAATATCTCCACGATCAGATATACGGATTCTCACCTGATAGTCCTTGGCTTGGCGAGCAGGGGTGCGATGGTCACAACGAAACCATTCGAAAGGTGCACGGCAAGTCGTAAGCTGAAATAAACACGTTTTCAGACACACATGGAAGCGGGAATGCATCAGGAGGATGGTGAACGCGTGGACAATGGCACCAGTGACACATCGTTTGGGATGCCAATAGCGGAGACATCAACGACGCAGAATACGATACTTACCTGAATTCCGTCTCTAGGTTAGATCCAGTTTCCTGGCGCGCTCGCAGTCGTCAGGAATTGCTATGTCGTACTACCATAGTCGGACCATAGCAGCGGTCATTAGCAGTAAGTACTCACGGTGGGTTCGTCAACTACGATTTCTGCACTGGTGAAGATACTTAGAGTGGCTCTCAACAGCCCTAGAAGATTGATTATGGTACCGTTTGTATGAGTCCAAGCTCGAGTGTGATTTGTAAATCGACAAGGCGCAACAGGCTACATATTTTATGCACAGCCACAGCCACAGCGATGAAGTTCCATAAATTAAATTATAGCCATACAGTAAAACATAAAAACATAGTCTATCCAAAGCCATGCAACACAAGCGACTCACAAGAATCGATTTCTACGCATGCCCATCCCATTTTCCATCCTCAGCATCTCCACATTGGACGACAGACTCGAAAACTATTCAAACATTGCACGCGTCAGCGGCCGCTCCAGTAAAACAACGGAGAAACCCTTACCCCATTGCCCACGAATACTTCCGCCTTTTCGACGATGGCCATGTCCACAGCCATCCCCACGTAGTGCTAAGCCGCATCCACCTGCAGATCAGCACTGCTCACCACGTCCTCCCATCCATCCTCTTCAAGTGCGCTCTTGAGCTCCTCCAACGTCCACGCCTACTCATTCGACAACACATACACCCGTCTCAGCATTTCGCCACACTGCGTATGGTGCTCCTTTCTCACCGTCCTCAGCCACGCCACGACGTGCTCTGTCGTCGGCAGACAATGCGCCAGGTAATACTCCTCCTTGATCGCGATGTCGTCCACGTAGAATGGGGTGCAGAGGTGGCATAGATGTGCTTTGCCGTGTCGGGCTGGAGGAGTGAAAAGTTGCGTGCTACAGCGGACTGGACGAGTGGTGACCATGTGAATTCGGTCAGAATGGGGGAAGACGTGAAGGATTCCCATAGAGATAGGATCCGTGGTCCAAGCGGGCTATATGAAGGCGTTAGCATAAAGGACAGCAGAAAAGACAGGGCATACAATCTATCGAACAGGTCATATGCAGTAGAATCAACCTCTATGCACCTTTCTTGAACAGAGACAAGTTGCTGTGACCACCAATCGATGATGGCATCTCCATTCGCGTCATGCGGTGCGTCTGCAGAGCTCAGGACGTATGGCTGGACACCCGGTCCATTGCATATACCCTCGTAGAATTCAGCACTGACTCATGGGCGATTGTGATCCTTCGGGCATCGACCCGCCCGCCGTTGGACCGGATATGATTGCATTGTGAGGAATGTGCGCCGAACGTGGTGCAAAGTCTTGGACTGCCCACGGCAGGGATGTACATAACCAGGTATAGTCTTCGAAGACGAATGACATGTTTGACAAATATGCGAGGTACGACATGAGGAGACTAGGGCCAGGGTTCACAGCCAGTCACTGAAACGGCGAACAACGGAAGGAGCACATTGTTGAGACCGTGTCCCCAGATGTGTCCTGGAAAACGGAGGTAGCGAGGGTGGTGGTGGTGGTGGGCCCCGTCAGCGGAGGACCATGCGGATATGGCAGTCTCTGCTCGAAGGTACGGATGCCGTGGTAGGTAGGAAGGATTCCCTGGAGCAGGATGGCGGCAAGAATGCATATCGGTGCAACAGCTAGAGAAAGGAGCAGCTAACAGTCTCCAAAACCACGCGTGACGCAGTGGGCGACAGTTGCGCGGCGGCTGTTCTGGGCGGGAGGAATAGAAAGGCAGACGGGGGCCAACGGTCGAGAGGACCACCTTTGCCAGGCAAGAATCTGCGGGGTAAGTACTACCCACTCCACTAGCGACTTCATGACAGGTAGAAAAGAGCGACAGATCGGCTTGCAAGCTGACTATGAGGTGTTCGAGGAGTTCTGCATTGCCTTCATGTGAACGTCTCGATTGCGCGAGCTTTGTCGTAGCATAGTCGGCCGTAGCATCAGTTCATTTCATTTCGACATGGAACACGACAACATTGACCAGCCTGGGACAGGTCCTTGACAACGGGAGCAATGTTGCCAATGCTTTCCGGCGGCATCTGTCCTCAACCATTTTTACCGTCTGCGGCGACGAGCAGAGACTGCGAACGCGTACGACAACGAACACTCTGGCATGTCGACGGTAAGTGGCAAGGACGCGACGCGATTAGCGACTGACCATCGGTGCAGGAGTCTGCCACAGACTCACCCATTGCAACGGACTCGACCAGTGCTATTGGTACTGCACCGACAGAACCAACCAGCGATGCACTGCCGACTTCTTTGTCGCTCCTCTCGCCCATAGTCACACCCATCATACCAACAACCACCCGTTCTAGCACACAGACAACGACAACCTTTGTGAATACATCCACATCAACATCGTCAATCTCGACCAGCACCACTGCCCCGCCGCCGACTTCGGTCACTTCGCCAACATCCACATCATGGACACCCACTATGCCTTCTGGCATACCCACAACGATCACTTCATCATATATCACCATCGTAGGTGGCTCGACATACACCGTGCGTTCTATACGCATATACGCGCATATGTGCCATATTCACTCGCAACTCACAGACCCAAAGCCTCATCCAAAGCATAATCCCCACACAATCATCCACCACCTCCGACCATCGAGCCGCGATTATAGCAGGCACAGCAGCAGGCGCAGCACTCTTCATCATCATCCTGGTCGCCACCCTATTCTACTTCAGACGCAAGCACTTTAAGCGTCTGCGCATCCTGGATGCGATCACGTCGAGCAGGGACCAGGCTCTCAAACGCGCAATGTTGCTTGCAGATGAGGACCTTGACGATATCGACCTGTCACACCATCCTCCTGCGGGTGGATACCCCGACTATGGGACACCCTGGGATACCGGGAGCCCACAGGGGAGCATCAGCGACCGCTCGTTTATCCCACACGGATTCGGATTCCACTCCGGGCATGGACCTTCCCCAAGTCCTTCGATCAGCAGAAGCTCTGATCTGCTCACGCCGACACTCCATCAGTCTCGCAGGTCAGAAACGGGCCCGCTCTTCCAAAAAGACCCGCCGGACGAGCGGAGTAGTCTCGTCAATCCACTTCTTCATAGTCCGGAAACCGACCTGAGCAGGATTATGGATGATGTCATGGGTCCATCTCCCCCCTCCAAACAACTAGAATATCAACCGAACGTGTCTTAGGCATCTTCTCCAGCTCTTCAACGTCCTGGATGAGTAAACGGACAGCCTCACCTAAATAAAAAGTACAAAACTTTACTCTATTAAACGTATTTGAATCGGTGTGTCGTGAGCTCGTCGTTCTTACCTACCGATATTTATCACTAGACTTGTATTAGCTTCAAGGAAATTGTTGTCAACCATGTGACCAGTCGTGGGGTCTGAAGCGTGACATTTGGCAATTGTGCGACACTACGCCTGGTCTGACCACCTTTGACTGAGGGGATGGCTGGCAGTGGCAGTGGTGTAAGTACCCCTACTTTTTCCAGTCACCACCACGGGCTGCGAATCCATCTTGATCTGTTTTCACGATGAATGTCCACTTCAATGAGACACACCAGACGTCCGATTTTCCTGGGCAGATCCTCCTCATATTCAAAACAGGGCTTCAAATCGAAGGTTATCTTTTTCTCGTGCTTGTCAAGGAACTTCTAGCGTGTCGTGTGTTCACTCCATTCGTGAAGAATATGCAAGGATTGGAGTGAGCCAACCTTGAAATAGCCCAGTGTGATCCAATGACGCCTGGCTATTTCATCGCACGCGATTCGCGTACGCCATTCTATGACGAGTTTTCCTTTATTAGGGGACACAATGAACCTTTTGTAGATTCAAGTACGGCATGTCCTATGTGGGTGGGATATCTTTCGCCAGATTAGCGACAATGCCCATCGTGCCTATAACGTCTTTTCAATCTGGAAGTGCAGGAATAGTCATTGATTGAGTGCGGTTATCAGCATATCTGCCTGTAGTGATGAGTGGTTTCTATTTGAGATCATACGAATAATGTTTTACAGTTTCCGTTATATCTTTGTCTCTACCAAATATTGGTAAGGCCCGAAGCATACATTATTCGCCCAGCTCATCGAGAAACATTTTCTCCCCGCTTATCGGTGTCAAGACACACTCTTGGCAAAAGAAATCCACCGAGGCGTCGTAGATTAAGTCGCATTACAGATATAATCCTTTGGATGTATGTAAATGTCTATACGAGAGAATGGTGCATATGAATCGTATTGTCCAGCCACAGGGGCAAAGTGTCCAGCGTTCCAACAGAGTTTCGGAGGGCACCCGCAGGTTATGTAGTAATCTTCAAGGATAGCCTTACTATGCAATCTTCACGGTGGCATTCAAATAGTCAATCACAGGTGCGTAACTCGCCTGAAACCAGTCCACAGATCACGGTCCACCCGAAGTAAGCAAGATCGAACTACTCACCCCAACCATGAAGAAGTCGATCACATTCAGTGACGCAGTGCCACTTTGGAATCCGGTTGGGACCGTGACGGTGTAGTTGGCATAGTACTGCCCCGAAACAGGGGTGTATGGACCCTGGTAAAGGATGCTCCCCATGAACTGATTGGGAGGAGAGCATGTCCCGATACAGTGCATCAGACCGATAACGATGGCAACAGTGTCGATGTTCTGAGGGTATCCCTAGAGCGGATGTGTAAGGGTGTATTGAATAGAGAGTGAATTACTTGCCCCCATTCCTACTTGGACAGTAAAGTTGCTTCCGGCCTTGAGGGTAGTGCCCGCAGGGGGTGCGAGGAGCTGAGCGGATTGGGCGAACACAAGAGTGAGCCATGTAGTAAGGTAAACCAATGCCTTGACGAAGAACATCCTGGACAGTGCGCTGATCGAGAAACTGCAAGGTGCGATGGAGTCAGAACTGGGAGTGGGGATTGCTCTTTGAGGTGCTCCCAGGAGCTCAGCTTGCACTTATACTCACTATCTATTCCCGGAGTACAATTGCAAATACAGCGGGGCCAATTGAATGACAGGGACAGACGGATATTGTGTGTAGGCAATTGACTGGCCCCACTATAATCCGGTGCCAAGGGATAAGGGACAGCTCCTAGAACCAGTTAGCTTGCTTCAAGGGTGTGTAAATGCTGTGATACTTGCCTACGGGCTCTTGGACAACGCCACTGCTATGGCACGGCTGGTTGTGACAGATGCGTGTCCGTTTGGCCATCCTGACCCGGGGGCAGACGGTGAGCAGTGCCCGAAAGGCAGTGGGTCATGGGAGCAGAGTTGCACTGCGTATCATAACGGACTCACACATACGCACGTACGTGACCGCTAAGATATTCTATCTGGGCTACAAGCAGGAGAGAGATGCGGCGCAAGGCGGTTGAACCATTCAGATTTGTCAAGTCACTGCCATATGGCCATTGCCTCGTTTGGTTCCTTCCAACTTGCACCTGATATTCGATAAACTAGACACGTCGATGGAGGAGTTACGCACCTTGGCTGAAGATAAGCTAAGTCAAATGAGCAGTCCCTGGTCTCTGGCTCAGGTGAGTGTTGTTTTGCTCCGATTGGTACCTTCACAGTTGAAAGACTCTGGTCATGCACGGCCGCTATAAGATACCGTGTTAGTTCGCTCTACGGTTGTGAAGGAGATATCGACGGCAGTATGATTGCTCCATACATACAGGTAAGCATTGATATGACCGCGGACGACAGTGCAACGTGTTCAACAAGTCAGTGTCTCCCTTGACCACAGTGGGACGCAGCGTCAAAACTCTCGTTTCTTCTACTACAGCATGTGCAACATTCACTACATTGTTCCTGGCGGTAGACATGTGACAAGCACGCTCCATTGATCGAACGCCCAGAAATCATTTGCTACATTAATCCTTCGTCTTCCATTCCCGTCTCGCCTTCCAACGAACTATCCCTGGAGCCGGACACCACTATTCCAGAGTAGCCCTCGTCTATAGCGGAGACGACGAATCAGAAAACCGCAAGAAGAGTTTGCAAGGTGTGAGAGCTTCAGACGGTTTTAAAGACGCTGACGAGGGTGTTCCCCGTATGTGCTCCATCTGGTTAACTGATACCGGCCATCTTGCATCCCTTCCTTTGCCCCCTCACTAGGAGCCCTCTGGTTGTTCGCACTCGCTATACTGGTATTACACCAGAGACCATGGTCTGACGTGAATCTTTTCTCTCCATTACTTGACAGGTGATGTCTTCGCTTTACTTTACAACATCTAACATATCGTGTCTCACCGCCTAACCCTGACGGTGCAGCGAAGTCGCTTCCCCAGATTACTGTCTGCGCTCTTTAAGCATCCTGCAAGGTTGTAGAGGGTGTCGGTATGACGATGGTAGCCTGGTCATCAGAGCTCTAATATAGCCCGATGGTGATTGATGGCTTCTTCCGGATTGGCCATTGTGGGCCATTCGGTGCACCCCTTCCAAAGGCAAAAGAAAAACGCATGGAATGAAGTTGGCCAATTGGGATAACCCACTGGGCGGAGGTCCAACCCCGATCGAAGCAGCGCAATTGTCTCGTTTTCGAAGTCCACGATTTCATTCTTCGCCAGGAACCCGTTGTCCAGGCACTTTACAACACCCTCCTAGGGGACGACGTTCCGTTTTTTTCGGTTGCGGGAGATCTTATTATCCCGAAATCTATCTTCGAGTGTTTGATTACTTGGAGGGGAGCTCAAGGGGACTCACTATCACTGCCAAGCTTTCCTTGACGAACAGAGGCATTAGGGCGAGTGTACGACTTGCGCCCATGTAGTTACTTTCCTTTTTCGGTAGCGCACATGTTCCACCACCGCGCAGCCACCGGGAGGTTCTTCGTCCTTTCGTTGAATCTCCCAGCGTCCGCCTCCAGCTAGACTGCGTCTGCTGTGATTCCTTCGCTAGAAAACGTGTAGTGCACCAGGCGGAAGCGAAACTGCGCTAAGGTCAGCATTGGAATATAACATCCGAAGAATTGTCTTGTGCTGGTACATCATGTGCCGGCAGCAGCCTGGAAGTTTAACCACTGGGGCGCCCTGATCACGCTCGGTCTCAACAAACTTCTTTCCATGTCCGGAATCAGCTGCAGAAACTTAACATGACGGTCGATATATTTCGCTTGTACACGAGACCCTGATCGTGCCACATCTCTTCGCCTCCTCACTGCCAACCTTCACAGTCGATTCCACAAAAGGTCATGAACATTTTTCTCTTTCTCTCCCCTGTCAACCAATGAGGAAATAACTTCGGCATGAACAAGACTTGTCTCAATCACCTGCCTCGGTCCAATCAGTCTTAAGTACCGCATACTCAAGTACCTCATGTCACCTACAATGCCACTACCTTGTAGCCTGTTTGGAAAGCCTTGAGTCTTCAAAGTTCTTTCACCACGAACATTTATCCCAAGATGACCTTCCGAAGAGTTTTACAGCCTTTCGTGGAAAGTAATCGTCAGACTCGACGATATCTGCGTTACAACATCGACTGGCATGGATAACTGGTGCAGCGACTCACGTGCGTTTTTAGTCGTCGTACTCAACCGCCCGGCTAATGTTGTACTAGTACCAGCGCATGAACAGCTTTAGTTGCTATTCCTATGACGCAGTGAACGATCACCTCTCATAAAACGAAAAAAAGAATCATTCAGTATGTGTCCAGGGTATACATTCCTTTGGTAATTATGATTATGCGGCTTTTAACACGACGTACGGGGCCGGAACGGGAACTTCAAATTTCCATTGACGTCATAAATCCCATACCCAGGTTCCTGTTTATCAGAATAGATATGCGCAAACCATCCGATCCCCCCTCGAGGTGCGTTCTTGAGATCTGTACATCGGCTGTCGAGCATATTGTAGTAGCCCTGCGTCCGGGAGAATAAGATCGTGATCAGACTCCGAGACCGGATACCACACATACATGTTCACTGCTGATACTAGCCACAGCACTTGCGGTGTTGTTCTGTACCCCGGGAGACGTCTGCGAGGGCCAACCATTCTGTATAGACAAGAACACAAGATGTCAGTGAGAATATGGATCGATAAGAATTCACAGAGCACAACAGTCCTCCCGCAAACATTCCTGAAAGCCTTCATTCGAACGCGAAATCTCCACATACCTCGTCAAAATACATCTTCTTTCCATCTCCATTTTGGATAAACCAGTTCGTATCATTCTGCACAATTGGCCACGCTGCATCTCCCGTCGTCGCTATTTGCGAAAAGAACGGCAGCATATGGACATTAATCAGATCAATTGCATCAAGTACGTCCTGCGCTCCCCCACGCTCTTGGTAACCATATGCCATTTCGCTCACAGTGACAGGTATCTGGAGGTGCGAGAGCGCGCTCTTGGCTTGTTGCACTTGGGCGGCAAGATCTTGGTGGGAAAGGACATTGTCAAAAAGTGGCTCGGAGCCAAATTGGACAACTCGAGTGACGAAGGGGGCTTTGGGATTGTTATGAAGGGTTTGGAAGAGAGTATCTTTCCGTGATTGCCACTGGTTGCTTCCGTCGAAGCCGAACTACTCCGAAGTGAGCGATCGCCAGAAGAGAAGAGGGGGTGCATGAAAGATAGAAACGCACCCAGATCAAAGCGTGTACGCCAAGTGTATTATCCCAAGCGGCTTCAATAACATTATCACTAACAAACAAAACGTCAGCCACCAGCAGGAAAAGAACGAATTGTATTCACTAGAAGCCATCATTATCGCAAGCACCGTACAAACGCACATATCTTGAACTGAAGGTATTTCTGATGTTCAAAAAATCCCTTTTCAATTGGTCAAGGCTTTGGCCTGCATATAATGACATGTATCAATTGACTTCAAGGTCACTGGAGTAACATACATGCAGTGACTTCGTAGCTGAAGCCCATAAAGGCATGTTCACAATCCATGGAACACCACCAGCTGTTGAGGGAATTGGGAACTTGCCCAGGCATGGCGAAACCCAAGGCAGGGAAACAGTTCTGACAACCCGAGGAGCCAGACAAGACGTCTATTTCAGTAATGGCGGCATCAACAGGGTTCACATCCACTAGAAGAGGGCCAGCCAAGGTCCCTACAACGAAAAGGCGCACGAGCTGGAACAAGGGCAGCCAACGAAACGTGTTGAACGAGCCAGTGAACATGTCTTAAGATAGGGGGTGGTCCCAAGGGAGCGCGTCTGTACAGGGCGGTGGACGTCCGAGAAGCTGTGGCGCACGGCCAGTCAAAGGGTATTTATTCCCCCAAGGTGAGTGTCTCGTTTACAGGCACGGTTGGAAAACGAAGGATACCGAACTGAAGTTGAGTAACTATGGTGCTAAACAAATACTTTAGCCGAGACTAACGTATTAGTTGAAAATTGGAATCCTGGCCCGGACGGGACTTTCACAGCCTATCAGGAAACCGTTCTTTACCTTTGCGGAGGAACTTCTTTAAGACCGCGATCATATCAACAAAAAATGAAACTGTCTGGTCACAATTGAAGAGCAAGGACAAGAACGGAAATGCGGCCTTACTTACAGGTACGACCTCAGGCAGACTTACTAGTCGTTTTTTTTTAGTCGGCATCCGTGGGTGCCGAATAGAACTGTGAACATGATAC
>Ga0307518_10002495_pt1 | contig 13428 bp, 7 predicted proteins | sample 25_EM_MG_FD_203889 | JGI IMG/M metagenome (GOLD analysis project Ga0307518, IMG submission 203889) | Populus trichocarpa ectomycorrhiza microbial communities from riparian zone in the Pacific Northwest, United States - 25_EM | ecosystem: Host-associated > Plants > Roots > Unclassified | place...
GGAACAACTAATTGAATCTCGATTAATGTTGATATCAATAAACTATATTGATATCATTATTCTCTCAATTCTAGGAACAACTAATCAAATCTCGATTAATGCCGATATTAATAAATTTTATTGATATCATTAGTCTTCTAATTTTAGAAACGACTAATCAAGTTCAGATGGTGCCGATATCAATAAATTATATTGATATCATTAGTCTTTTAATTTCGAGAATGACTAATAAAGTTTAGAAAGTGTCAATATCAATAAATTATATTGATATCATTAGTTTTTCAATTCTGGGAACGACTAATCAAATTTGAAAAGTGCTGATATCAATAAATTATATTGATATCATTAGTCTTCTAATTTCAGGAATGACTAATCAAGTCTGGATCTCCTTCAATTGTTTATTTATTTATTTATTTCATTATCTCTAAACCAAATACTCTCAATATCAAATAAAATTGTAATAAATTTGCATTTCATAATTAAACAATGCCTTAGATAAGATAATTATGCTATAGGTTAGAACCTACCTGTATTGCGTGATGTCCTAGCTTCTACTCTAAACTGTGGCATGCTTGCAGTAGTATTCCCTGCCATCACAGGATAATTTCATCATCATTAATCATTTTTCTTTTTCCCCAAAATCATTGAATCATTACACAACTTTTCTTAAATTAACACTCTTCAATTTTTATTTCCCGAAATCATACATACACCTATATATTTTCATTTCAATATTCAAAATTCTTTGTCGATTAAACCCAAATTAATTCAAACACATTTTCTATGATAATTTCACACATCATCTATATACCTTTCCTTTCCCCACCTTTTTATAGCCTATTAGTTGGCATGATCAATAAAGGAAATTGTGAGTCCCCTTTTGTTCTCTTTCAATTCTTCCTCACTATTTATCATCGTTTGAGTATTAATATAATCCACAATACAATTAAAAAATAAATTTTAAAAACTATTTTCCCTATCCATGCATCACATATGGCCAATCCTATAGTTAAGGTGGAGGCATGATTTTTCCCCCCTCAAATTAAAGCTTTACCCAATGTTAAACTACTATAATAATCAAGTTTCAAACATTAAATAAGTTAAATATTGACAAGCTCCTGATTAGAATTAGCCCTTGACTGTGTTGATTTCATGGGTCTATTCATTATGATAGACCGTTGATGACTCTGACTTGTTTGCTTCACATTCTGTGATTGCCCAGAGATTTTGTGATGGCACTCTCTTTTGAAGTGTCCTTTTTCACTAAAAAAATAACATCCTTGCCTTAGATACTGATAAGCTCTCCATCTATGACCCTCTCCTAGGCATATACAACATTGGTTCGGGGAGACCGAACAATAATTGGGGTGTCTCTCTATTCACAATGTACACAAAAAGGGTACATAACATTTTTCTGGTTAATGATCCCCCTAAAAGGTTAACCCTCGAGTGTATCTGTCCTCCCATCATTCCTCTACCTGTATGTTGGTGAGAACATACTGATACCCCATTTTCTTCTTAAATTGATTAAACAATCCAGTTTTACCTTTTTTCGAGAGTGGTTGCCTATTCGCAGAAAATTCATTATCTTTTCTCTTTGACAATCCTATACTGACCCTGATGGCCTTCCCCAATGCATACTTTCAATGCTTGTGTTGCTTCGATTAACTATCTCACCATCTTGAATTGTAGGGCAATTAATATTTGCCTTAAGTCCTGACAAAAACCATCCTTTAGTTTTTCTATCATATGTTCCTCGGTCGAAACATAACGTGAGGCGAATAATGAGAGATCATGAAATCACTTTCATATTCTAGCACAAACATCTTCCCTTGTGTTAAGGCTAAGAATTATTGTTCTTTCACTTTGCGGGGAGTAAAATTGATTTTCAAATTTGAATTTGAAGTCATTTTAGGTCAATGCTTCTATAGCACATCTTAACTGGACTATTTCCCACCATGTTATAGCTCTATCAGATAACAATTGTGTAGCATCATTTACCCATAAATCTTCAGGTATTTTAATTTAAATCATCGTTTTCTCCACTTTCCTGAGTCATCTTCCAACTATTTTTGCATCCTGCTCCCCCATATAAGGTTTGCAACCTATTTCTCTCATACTTTTAACTAGTTGAACTAGTAGTGCTACATTATCAGTGATTGTAGAAATTTCTAGATTTGCTAGTGTAGTCGGTACAGTTGGGGTTGCATGAGTTGTAGTACTGGCCATACCTTCTATTACTACCTTGACTATTTGTACAAGGAATACTGGGTCAGCATAAGGTGTGGATACTCTTACTGGTGTCGTCGGAGGGGGTACGCTTATTTCAGGGTATGTTCATTCTAAACTCCTACTGATTCTCATTGCCTGGACTGAAATGACACTACTAGTACATGAGAAGCAATATCATCTAGAGGACTTTTCTCTTGCTATTTATCAGCACCCTTGCCTTTATTTCCCCTTTATATAAAGGTTGGTTCAACACGAGTTCTTTGCCAAGTACATACCACCCTGAAATAGGCAATACTTATAAGTATTTACTTTAGATTCTCTAGGATCAAAGCTAGGAGCTCTGATACCAACTATAAAAGCCAGTAAAATTCCAAATATTTTTGATACACACACATATCATTGTCCTTTAGCATAATGTTTAATGCAAATGATTCTTAAATTATATACTTAACTTCTTAGAAATGTATATTTCATTATACCATTTATCATGTTAATAGCCAAACATATCTGAGCATTCATATAGACTACATACACATAAGATATAATAGTATTATAGGAAGGAGAGGTACATATACATCATGTTCAAAATATAAAGTTTACCAAAACACCATAATTTACATATCCTAAATTCAAATATCGATATCATACAGTTTTACAAAATATGAGTCGTTCATTCTTACTACTAAATAGATTATTACATGATCATTCAGTTTCACAATATAGATACTATGAGATTGCTATACATCATGGTTATGAGATGATCCTATTACAAATTAAATTTGATGTAAGAGTATAAACATTAATTATGGTACAATTGAGTAATAAAGCATATAGTCACAATTAAGATTAATATCTAATGAAGCAAGTTCACATTAATCACTTTTTACTAGGTCTATCTTGAATGCATTACTTCACATCTTCATACAACAATAGTCCTCGTTACTTCACCTTAATTTATGTCCAACAATCAACCAATGATATATAATATAATCTATGAATTCATATATAGAGAATTCTTCATTATGTAAATTATTCATCTTTAATTATAATAAATTAATATAGGTTCTTAAAACATGATTTCTGATCGATAATAATATATTATTATCATCCTTTCATCATATCGATGAATACTATCAATTGAGACTATACTTAATGTTTACTTTTGGTTGTCCTAGCATGGATACCGTTAGCCAAAGTTAATCATATTATTTTCTCTCGGCTATCTAACATGGATACCATTAGGGGTGAGCAAAAAAACTGAAAAACCGAGAAAACCGGAAAAAAAATAATCGAAAAAACCGAACCGTAAAAAAAAACCGATTAAACCGATTAGAAAATCACAAAATATTTCCGGTTCGGTTCGGTTCGGTTTTGGTTTTTAAAATCTGAAACCGATTGAACCGAATCGAACCGGCCCGGTTCAACTAAGCTGGCTCTTGAAAAAAAAAGAGAGTATAAATAGCATATTTTCTAACCCTAACCTAAACTTAAATCACTATTCTCACTTTCTCAGCCGCCTCCTCTCCCTTCTCTCTGCCTCTCATCTCTCAAAAGTTTTGTGCATTGTCTTCTTCTCCATGCTCCATGCTCTCTGAGTCAAAACTGTCTTCTTCTCCATGCTCTCAGCCTCTCATCTCTCATCTCTCAAATCTGTCTCCTTCTCCTCCATGTTCTCTGTCTCTCATCTCTCATCTCTCATCTCAGACGGCGCGGGAATATACAAAGAAAGGTTTAAGAATTCCAGTCTTGAGGCTATTCTATTACAAAATTTTATAAGTAGTGTTTGAAATCGCTTCTTGAGGCCATCTTAGGCTTTCATCTAGTTCCAACGATTCCTACTTCTAACCACTCTTATTTCACACTATTCAGGAAATTCCAAAACCTAGGAAGAAAGGACACTAAATCAAGATCTATTCTAATTGAATGGGTGTAACGGCACCTTAAGCTCATTGGGCTTGAAGAACAGGAAAGAGCGGACTAGCTAACCTAATTGCAAAGAAAGCAGTCACAGCCAGGGATATATTTTTTGTTTTGTTTTGTGTATTTTTTTGCTGGGTTTAACTTCTGGGCAAGGATTTATCAAAACAAAAATTGAAGTTGATTTTCTGGAAAATGGAAGCAAGTACAAAACAGAAGTGTTGAAAAATGTTGTCGATAGAAAGCCCAGAAAAAAATCAACCGGAGTAATTTCGGTTTGAATCGGTTTGGAAGGGAAAAAACCCGAACCGAACCGAACCGAAATTAATCAGTTTGAACCGGTTTTCGGTTCGGTTCGGTTCCAAAACTAAAAAAAAAAAAATCGGTTTGGTTGTTTATTTTGGTCCAAAACCGAACCGAACCGAAAATGCTCAGCCCTAGATACCATTAGCCAAAGTTAATCTTTAATGTTTACTCTTGGCTATCCAACATGGATACCATTAGCCAAAGTTAATCTTTGCATTTGTTTCCGGCCATCCAACATGGATATCATTAGTCAAAGCTAATCTTATCATTTGATCTCCGCTATCCGACACGGATACCATTAGCCAAAGCTAATCCTTTTGTTTATTCTTGAATATCCAATTTATAGATATCCTTAGCTTATCATTTGTCCCGGACTATCCGACATGGATACCATTAGCCAAAACTAATCTTTTTATTTATTCCTAAATATTCAATTCATGGATATTTTTAGCCGAAACTAATCTCAATATTCTTTATAATTCATGGTTAATAAAATAACAGAATTTAAATGGTAATACCTTATAAAAAAATACCTCATTAATTTAACAGATTAGATGAAGGAGAAAATCGCCTCCCTACCCCCCCGCGTAGTGTGTCCTCGCATGATCGAAGATTAAATTCCTGTTGTACCTCTTGGTCCATAAAGAGACATTAATTAATAATTATCTCTAGGCATATTGAAAGATTATTTCCACACATAATTGTGAGCACATAAACATATATAAATATCTTTTATTTGCATGTATATTATTCAAGTCTTTGCATGGTATTAACGTTTTAATAAAACATCCATTCCAATTTTATTAAAAATCATCAACGAAAACTGAGTCATTACGACACTGAAAATCATCAATGAAAACTAAGTCATTACAGCACTAAATATCATCAATGAAAACTAAGTCATTACGATGTTTCTTTTCCCAAGTTCATACATGGAAGTCAATAGCAAGTTCTTTTCTTAAAAGATATCATATCATAACCTATTTCATGGACATCGACCTTATCACAATTCATTTCCAAGATCATATAGAGCAAAATTAACATGTAATGTCTTCAATCTATTACAATTTCACCCAATTATCAAATATTGTTAAGGAGGATCTATTAATTACCATTACATTTATGAAGACCCTTCTTTTTATTTTCTTCCAACATGGCTGAAGCCTATGTCTTTTTCTTTATAAAATATTCTTTTATGTTTTTCAATATGATATCATCAAATTCTCATCTATTATAACATGTCGTAACGTGTTTTACGCATTCCAATTTATAAAGTTCTATTAGACATTGTGAAACCCTAACAATTTATAATTTAAATATGTGGATGACTTGGTGGAAATTTTGTAAAACCCCAACAAAAGACTTCACCATAATGAATTGAATAGTGAGAAATAAAATAGAAATGATGGTAAATTGTAAACCCCTGATCAAATTTTATGATGTTAATATAATTATTGATAATTTAGAACTAGAAATGAGATGGGTTAGTTAAAATAAAATAAAATGGAATAGTATTGAATTATTAGAAAATAAATTTTAGAGAGAGATTCTTCACATGGTATTTTAAAAGCGGACTGAGAAAAAGCATTTGGTTGAATGAAAAAGGTACCCAAACTTGATATAAGAGTGTTTTAGTAAATATGGATAGATTTGCTATATAAATAGCAAAATTATGCAGAAAATACCTAGGATGGCCAAATGAGTGAGAGAGAGATAGAGAGAGAGAGAGAGAGAGAGAGAGAGAGAGAGTACCTTGAGAGTAGAAACTCAAACTGCCATGTCTCAGTATTCACCGTTGGATCGGGCTGGTTTTTGGATATATTATGCTCCTCACAACCCTCTAACATCTGACTGTTGAGTTCTGAAGGCTCTAGTTTTGTGTGAGAGATATAGCCCTCGCAACATTTCAAGAAAAACCTGCCTGCAGGTCAGTCACGATCGCTGGCGGTTTCCTCCTCCATCCACTATTGGATCCTGCTCAATTTTGGATATATTGGTCATATTGATGAACTCTTCATTCTAAATGGCGGAGATCGAGATTAGAGACTCCGACGAGAATTTATTCATCGGTGAACAATTTATAGTCAATTAGCAAAATTATGTAGAAAATATCTAGGATGACCAAATGAGAGGGGGGAGGGAAGAGTACCTTAAGAGCAGAAACTCAAACGATCATATCTTCGTATTTAACCGTTGGATTGGACTGGGTTTTGGATATATTATGCTCCTCGCCATCTGACCATTGGGATCTGAAGGCTCTGGTTTTGTGTGAACAATATATTGTCAATTTTCAAGTCAGTTTAGTTTTATTTCGATCTAAGAAGATCTATCTGTAACATGCTCTAAGTTTTTGGTATGTGTCGCATGAAATAATAATGGTTAACGTCACCGTTTGAATTTCATGAGTTCTGATTGAGTTAGGAGAAACTTTAACCTTACTGAAACTTTTGTTTAAATTAAGTTAGCAAGAATGAAATAAATGGAAAGTGTTGGTGGCTTGATTTGTGTTTAACCATCAAAAACATGCTAATTATGATTTAAATTGAAGAAAATCCTTGGTGTCTTTTCTTAGGCATGTTCAACCAGATTATTGATAGTAGAAAAAGTGAGATATTGGTTGTTCAATCCATGTATTGGGAATGAACAGTTTGGCCATCAACCTTTCAGCTGATATTAGGGCACCCAAATGATAAAATTTAAGATTGGGTTCTTCACAAAGGTTGTAGGTATTGATCTTATCTTTTAAATAAAACTGACCTCGTGTAATTTGGAGTTATAGAACTCTGGATATGGACTGAAAATGGAAGAGGGGTCGAATTGTCTCTTATTGGACAAATTGTGTTGAGTACTATAACATATAATTTCAGGGGTGTTAAGGGCAGAATTAGACTTTCTATCCTTCTGTAGAGTTGTAGAATTATGTCTTACCTTCCCAACATATTCTTTTAATATTTTAACTTGGATAGCCTCTTCTTGTTTTTTTTTTTGTTTGGTAGTTGATACTTTTTAAAATGATTAAGCATGTATTTAGATGTTGATAAAGTTATTTTGATATTGCAATTATTCATAAGAATTCTTTATTAATTGAAAGGGATGAAGTTTACTATAAAAAAGTCAAACTTCCATATGGGACTAACGACAATGTGATACCATTATAGAGACTTTTACTTGATGCATATTAAATGATTGTTGTAACATCTAAATAAGACAAGGATAGGGTGGCCAATTTCTATTGCGAGAAGGTAATTTGTTCTATAGTTTATAAAAAGCAGATGTAGTTTAGTTTGAGAAAGAAAGTATGTTATGTTTTTCAAGTTTTTATGCCTGCCAACTCTTACCATTAAAAAATAAAGTACATAAGTGATTGTGATAGTAAAGTACATCAATGCATTTGGTAGGCATCATCAACTAATATTGAAGAATGTAATAGAAAGTATAGCCTTTAATAGAGTATAATGGCTAAGTAGGATCCATATAGTTGATGTAAGATCTTGAACAAAAAAGAAAAATTTCCTATAACATATTCTTCATATCTTACTTTGTGATTTCATATTTGTCTGGTTGAAATTGATTATTTATAGTTATTTTTTCTTTTAAAGAAGTTCTAGATTTTCCCTTTAGACCTTTTCATTTGTGTGATGTTATTGTTTGCTCCATAGACGAGCACATGCAATATATAAATATATATACACAGTGGCGGAGCCACAGTGGATCAAAAGAGGGCAATTGCTCCCTTAATTTTTTTTTATATTTTTTATATTAATATATTAATTTAGTGAATTATTGTTACACGGAAGGAAAGTTTTGACTCATATGTTTATATATATATAATTACAGCTCATTGCCTTAATTTTCCCCCTTTTTCCCTTTTCTTTCTTTATTTTTCCCTGTCTAACATTGTTCAATTGTCGTTCCCTGCCTCTTGCTTTACTCATCAATTAATCTTTCTTGCCTTTTGCTTTATGCTTTAAGTAAATTTTCTTCATCTTTTCTATTTATTTCATTGTCTAATTTTAGTTTTATTCTTTTATAATTAGTTATTAAAAATATTAGGGTTTATGATAATTTAGGGGTTTTGATATGAATATATTCAAATATATTCAAAATAAATGTTTAAATCTGCTAATTTAATCAATTAAGTGTTTCTTTTCTTATTATAAAGAAATAAATTACTATTCATGCAAAACCACTATTCTTAACATCTCTTGCATTGACAGAATAGTTTATTGAAATTTATATTTTCACATGATTTGTTTGTAAGTAAAATATCAAGTAGAAATCATGTTTTTCAAGCATTGTTCCTCTTACACATACACTAGGCATTGTTCCTCAATTAAATGTCTAGAAATGATTAAGTATAATTTAATCAACATACTTATTATATACGTATAGATATGAATTGAAATAGGTTTTGATTTTGATGAATTGACGTGTATTTTGCTATTAATTTCATATGAAAGATTTAGAATTATTGTGTAACTCAACTGACTTTTGTTTAACAGTGAATTATTGTGTAGTTGTGTTAATTATTATGTAGACACTAATGATGATAAAAAAATCCAGCAGGTTCATATTAAATTAACATGTCACTAGACAAGTATTTCAAGCGTAAATCTCTTGAGGATGAAGAGCCAATCAAAGCTTCAAGTCATGTAACTCAATCAAGTTCAAAGAAAAGTCATATTGAAATCAACCCTGACACTTTCCTTGCTGACCCTGGCTTAAGAAGACCAATTTATGAATACCATATAAATGATAGGGATGCAATCCGAAGAGCTTATCTATAAAAAGGTCCTTGTCAACCTTCATACTGTGATTTTCCTCAAAAACAATTTGGAAATATATCAACACTACGACACTTTAATCTGGCTTGGTTTGGTGCATACCCAACATGGTTAGAGTACATCATAGCTAAATATGCTGCTTTTTGCTTGTATGGTTACCTCTTCAAGTTAAAAGGGGGTATTGATTCGTTTGTGGGTGATGGGTTTTCAAATTGGAAAAAAAGGAAAGATTTGATCTTCATATTGGAAAGTCTAATAATAGTCACAATGCACCTCGGATAAAATGTGAGAATTTGATGAATGAAAAACAAAGTATCATGACTTTGTTATCTGAGCAGATAGTAAAGAGTAAAAGTGATTATCGAACTCAATTAAATGCTTCAATAGAGTGTGCTCGTTTTTTGTTGCACCAAGGACTTCCATTTCGTGGCCATGATGAATGTGAATGTTCAAGCAACCAAGAAAATTATCTAGAGGTCTTGCATTTCCTTTCTAGAAATAATAAAGCTATTAAAAAAGTTACTTTCAGTGAAGCTCCTAGACATAACAAATTGACTTCTCCAGATATTCAAAAAGACATTACTCAAGCTGCTTTAGAGGAGATTACAAATGTGATTATCAAAGATCTAGGTGACTATTATTTTCAATTTTAATTGATGAGTCACGTGACATATCAATCAAGGAACAAATGGCAGTTGTTATACGATATGTAGATAACAATGGACATATAATTGAATGTTTTCTTGGCATTCAACATGAGTTCTGGAAAGGATGAGTCACATGACATATACAACTGCTAGTTCACTCAAGGCAACTATTGAAGCTTTGTTTTCTAAACATGGGCTAAGCATATCAAGATTGCGTGGTCAGGGATATGATGGAGCTAGTAACATGCGAGGTGAATTCAATGGCTTGAAAGCACTTATTCTAAATAACAATCCAAATGCATATTATGTACATTGTTTTGCTCACAGACTTCAATTGACTCTTATGGCTGTTACAAAGAAGCATAATGAAGTTGAAGATGTCTTCAATTTTATTTCTAGCATTATAAACATAGTTGGAGCATCATGTAAAAGGATGGAGGTGATTAGAGAAAAACAATATGCTAGAATTATTGAAGGACTTGAAAATGGAGAAATTTCTAGTGGACGAGGCCTGAATCAAGAAACTTCTCTTAGAAGGTATAGTGATACCCGTTGGGGCTCCTACTATGTTACAATTATTCGTCTACTTGCAATGTTTTCATTAGTTCTTGATGTGCTTGAGATTATAAGGGAGGATGAGATGAACTCAGAACAGAGAACGAAAGCAGTCGTTTTAACAAGTATTATGGAATCATTTAATTTTGTGTCCATGCTTCATTGTTTGAGAGGGATACTAGCAGTTACTAATGAGTTCTCACAAGCATTACAAAGAAAAGATCAAGACTAGAAAATGCTATGAGTTTATTGAAAACATTAAAGGAATGATTCAAAATGATGAGAGAGAATGATTGGGAATCTTTATTGGAAGAAGTGTCATCTTTTTGCATCAAACATGATATTGATATTCTAAACATGGATGATGAGTACAAGCTTCGTGGGCGTTCAAGGCGAAAATCTCAAGGGATTACAAACTTACATCATTTCCGTTATGAATTGTTTAACAATATCATTGACATGCAACTTACTGAGTTGGATGATCATTTTACTGAGACGAGTACGGAGTTACTTCTTTGTGTGGCATGTTTAAGCCCAAATGACTCTTTCTCTACTTTCAACAAAGAAAAGCTTATTCGCCTTGCTCTTTTTTATCCTAGTGAATTCTCTATAGTGGACCTTATGGTACTTGGTGACCAACTTGATACGTATATTATTGATCTACGTGGTGATGATGAGTTTTCTGGTATTGAAGGTATTGCTAATCTTGCAGAGAAAATGGTAAAAACAAAGAAGAATTTGATATTTCCATTAGTATATATGTTTATCAAATTGTCATTACTTCTACCAGTTGCAACTACTACAGTGGAGAGAGTTTTTTCTGTTATGCATATTGTCAAGAGTAGATTGCGGAATAGGATGAGAGATAAGTGGATGAATGATAGTTTGGTTGTATACATTGAGAAAGATATCTTCGATAAGATTGATAATGAAGCTATTATGAAGCGGTTTCAAAATATGAAAATTCGAAGAGAACAATTATAATGTAAGTTTTTTCATTTTAAAAGTATTTTAAAATTAATTTTACTTGATATGAATTAATATATATGTTTTGAATTGATTTCTAATGCACGTCTATATAATATAGTATTTGTTAATAATTTGCCCCCTCATTTGAAAAACTATGGCTCTGTAACTGTGTGTGTGTGTGGGGTTTTTATACTTTATTATATTTGATTGATTTGTTATCAAAAGAAAACTAAGAGATAACATGTAAAGTACTAAATTTTTGTAGGTATACCCCACTTATTTTATTTAAGAATTTGTATATCATGAATCACGACACAGAAATATATTCTTTTTGCTTGAGAGAGAGAGAGAGAGAGAGAGTAAACTTATGTTGAGAAAAAGACAACCCATGGAGAACTGAATTGTGGGCTTTAAGTTGGATCCCTATATTATCAGGAATCCTGGGCCCATTAAAAAAAAGATGATAAAGAGGAAGAAGGAGATAAAATTACCAAAGAAAGTAAAACAGGATGCACACTTTCACCATATACATGTTAGCACAATTGTTGCTGTTTTGTTTTAGGCTTCTTTCAAGTAACTTTGGCTTTTCCATAACATTAGCTTTCTTTACTTTGTATACCATAAAATCATTCCTTTCTTTTGCAAAACCTCAACTTAAAAATTGACCATATAACTCCTCTTTTGAGTAATTCTTCCGCATCCTTTTTCTATTTGTTTTATAATATTTTAATTAGGTCTTTTTCTTTGCAATAAGTTTGTTGAAAACTGGAGTTACAGAGGTGATTCTTCTATGGTGTGGTTGAGAAGTATGTCATTTGAAATCATGGTATTTTGGCAGTCTTTCTCAATTCCCCTTTGGATATGATTGCCTTTTTATGGGTTTTTCTTTTCTTACAACAAACAGGCAGAAGAAAAAAAAAAGAAGAAAAGGAAGGAGCACCAGACAGATAGAAAAAATTGAAGAGAACGAGGCTGTATCAGATAAGAAAAAGCTACAGAGAGGAGGGTTTGCTCTTGCGTTGGCAATCATAAAAATGGTGGTGCTGGAGGGGTTGCCTCTACGATGTCGTAGAGGATGTCGGATGAAAAAAGGTGTATCGTTTTAGATCCTGGTTATTTTGATTGTCCATTTTCAGTTCATTCGATAGGATGCATGATTATTTTTATTTCTTAAAGGCTTTGATTAATTCGATAAATTCATACCCATTGGAATCTGCAAGAGGTACATAATTAATGAAATTACAGTTGAATATTCTCCCCTCCTTCGGTAGCGTAGAGAAATTGAAGGACAACATTGATAGAGAAATAAAATACAAGTCTGGGGACTCAAGGCATGCTCTGAGTCTATCCAAAACTATTTGAAATATAAAGACCTCTTCAATGAACAATACACCAACAATTCTCAGTTGATAGAGGTGCCGAAGAATACACTGAGAATTCCCCGACAAGCAAATATTTGTGATTTTTCTATACCCAATTATTTCTTTAATCTTGCAAGTTTCTTAGTTTACTGTTATCACCGTGCTTATGTTGCAATTGATATGTTTTTTTTTTAGATAATAATTTAAAAATGTCACTACGCCATTATACAGTTTTGCCGAGGGATTAATTCCGTCGGTATAAGGAACAAAACCCGTCGGTAAAATTATTACCGACGGTATCTCCGACGGATTTATTCCGTCGGCGTCATGAGCGTCGGTAATTATAATTCCGTCGCCATTTCTGTCGGTAATAAAAAAAACAATACCGACGAAAATGACGATGGCATTACAGACGGATATGCGCGCCAAATTTACCGACGGATAGTCCGTCGGTAACATTCAACGGTAATTCCGCCGGAATATCCGTCGGTAAAATTCAAGTAAGTACCGACGGAATAAAAGACACGGTGATTCCGACGGAATTTCCGTCGGTGATTGGGGCACGGCCGTAAATTTTGTAAACATACTACAATACCAACGGAAAAATTCTCTCTGTAAATCCGTCGGTATAAATTTAAAATATTAAAAAAAAATTCT
>Ga0307518_10002497_pt1 | contig 13427 bp, 8 predicted proteins | sample 25_EM_MG_FD_203889 | JGI IMG/M metagenome (GOLD analysis project Ga0307518, IMG submission 203889) | Populus trichocarpa ectomycorrhiza microbial communities from riparian zone in the Pacific Northwest, United States - 25_EM | ecosystem: Host-associated > Plants > Roots > Unclassified | place...
TTGCTTATCCTCTCATGGAATCCTTTTCCTAACAAGTATATGCCCGTTAGAGAAGATAATGTCCCTTGTGTTCCCAAAAACATCAGGAGTGAATCAACTCAATGTGTTTGCTTATCCTCTCATGGAATCCTTTCCTAACAAGTATATGCCCGTTAGAGAAGATAATGTCCCTTGTGTTCCCAAAAACATCAGGAGTGAACCTTAGAGGAGTTGAACTCCAAATATGAGGCCTCACAGTATGGATTTTTTAAAACCATTTCTAGCAAGTCAAAAATTGAGTACTGCTATCCTTAAATAATTTATAAACTTCAATGAGATTTGCATATGACAGGAAACAATTAAAGAAACTATTTTGAACCCCTACGCTATTTAGCAGGAAGAAAACTAAATTTCTGGCCAATCTAGGTCTGTAGCTCCAACTCTTTGTTCCTGCTATTCATTTATGGATATCTAAGCAGATGTACATATGTGGTTACAGATAAGAGAATTTTAATACTGGAAACAAATCATAACCATTTATAGCAGTGACCTGTGAAGTACCTCTTGGAAAGTATTTCGAAAATGCACTGGGACATGAGGATCCAGACGAGAGAACAGTTCCTGTTGCCTCCACCCTGTGAAAATTCTATGTCCATATACACATTTCTTCTTTTTTGTCTTCCGAGTATCTGACCATCGACGATACGCATCAGACATATAAAATTTCCCATAATAAAATGACAGTATTTCCCCCACCTCCTTGTCTATGAATCTCTGCATCTGAACAAAATTTTTTCCAAATATATATAAACCAAGAATAAAACCATCTACATCTGCATTTCTCCAAGGGTTATGCAGTAAACCAGGAAGAGGATAATAGCTTTTGCTTTTACACAGCTGATCTAAGTTTTCTTTGCCTGCCACCTTGGATTGAAAGGTCGCTGGTTTCAATTCCTTAACATCATCCAATAATTCAGCATTGAGTTCTGAACCTTCCTTCTTCACAGTACAATGCTTTTTGCCTTTTTTGGATTTGCTGGACTCGTTTTTAAGAACCGCATCTCCGGGGTGGCTAAGAGATCTACACCCTTCATCCTCTCCACTAGTAACCTTATGATCATCCAGCCACATGATTGGGACTGGTAAACCTATTAGAAAGGAATGGGAAGCTCTGGATATTCCATCTGAATCAAAAGGGATTGTTACAAGTTGTAGATGCTCTGCTTGTGATATCATGGATGGAATTTCTGCTTGATACTCATCACCAACTCGAGGGTTCTCTATTGGATGCCCACACACACCACTTATCTCGGGAGATGTTGGAAGAACTAACTGCATAGTAGATGATTCTTCAGTGGAATTGCAATCATGATCTAGCTGAATTGATTCCTCCTGCAAAAATGGTAGAGACTAAGAAACTAAAGAGCCATAAACTCAGAGAAAAAATGGAAAAAACAGCACAAACCACAGAGCCAAGCACACATTCAGAAGAAGTTTTATGACTAAGACCACGCAAGTCTCTGATATTTAAAATTGAATAAAGAAAAGAACATATAAGTGGGACTTCTATTCATTTTATATGCAGAGACTGTACGAATGCATTTGATAGAAGCTGACATGTATAGAACATGGTTGGCATCAGCATTTTTCTTGACGGGTTTCACCAGCACCTTCATCTATAAGGATGCAACCAGGGTTGTGAAAGCATTATAGATGGATATCTAACAATGTGAACCCATACACTATTTAAAAGATTGTCTCCATGCATGTGCAGGCTAATTTAGATAACAATGCCAACATTGGCTACAAATTTATTGTAGAACAACCCAGCAGGACGCCAGAAAGTTAAGTCCCAGGTTTTACATCTAAACCAGCAGAATGTTAACAAGCAAAAGGAGTTCATTAAGTATTCAAGAAAAAAGAAAAAAAATCACACTTAGGAAAACTAAGGGTTTCTAATCAACCAGAAGTTCATTAAAGGAAGTACTCAATCTATAACCAACAATATTATAACAAAATAACAGCATATTCATCTTTCAATAAAACCCACAAACCAGATCGTTAACAGATGGAAAATGCTCATCTTTCTCGCACAAAAAATCAAAACCTTTCTTCTCATCCACCCAACATGTTCAATGCCGCAATCTATTAACATCGTTATCCAAAACAAGCATTTATTCATCTGATCACAAGCAAAACCCACATACCAAATGTACCAAACATAGACAAAGAAAGATAACTTCAATGTCAACAACCCAAATGAAATTGAACAACCACAGATCCCTCTTCATAAACATTCAGCAAATCTTTTCGGATAAATAATGTTTTCGACAACATCAAGAACTATTAGACATGTCCACAACAGAAGATAATTCAACAAAAAAGGGTAACAAACAACCCGAAGAAATCAAACCAGCTTCTCATCTCAAAGACTCCAAACAATCAAATAAACTGATAACAGTAAAACCAAACATCAACAACTTCAAACTCTACCCACAACAATTAACACAAAGCAAACCACCAATATCACACAAAGATATCACAACATTAACATTACATAGAAACATATATCTATGCAAGAAAGAAACAAAGTAAATAACAAAGTTTTTAAATGGACAGTGTCAACTAACCTCCATAGAACTGCCTGGAATGTCAAATCCCAACGTGAAATGCACAACCTGGACAAAAGGGCCATCACGTTAACCTCTATATAATTAACTTATAACATCAACACAAAACAAAACATAAGTACCATGAAAAGAAAAGGAAAAGAAGACAAGACAAGAGAGAGGGCACCTCACCTTGTTGATGAAGAAGGGTTTTGCTTTAAAGGGTTGTTGTCTTTCAGGGGAAAATCAAGAGAGGAGAAGCAAATAGTTTGTCATGGTATGGGAAAAGAGGAGGAGTCGAGAGGGAGGAGAGAAAATAGTGTCTTGTGCTCTCTAACAAGCTGCCGCTGCTTTTTTTAATCACTTTAGAAGCATTAAATAAAAGAAAAGGTGATTATAGAAGGACTTTCAATAGCCCATGAAAAAATATTTCAAGCAATCAAAGCTTGAATAACCATTTTTTTTAAATAGATCTATTGAGTTTTAACTATTCAAAACAAAACCTCATATAATATTTTATGATCATTTTACGATTATGAAGAGTGATGATGAATCACTTCCAAGAATTTAAGTTGTCTGATTTAGAAAAAAATTAATTTATTTTCTTTGAATATAAATTCAAATTGAAACACATAGACAACAAGCTACCTTATTAATTTTTAAATAATTTCTTCTCATGAAATCAAATTTAATATAACATAGTTATTAGATTTGATACAATTTCGACTTGGCTCAGGACTTGGTTTACAAGCGGAATAGATTAATCCAAATCAACCCTTGATTTTTTTAAAAAAACTTTGAAATAACATTGTTATTTTAATTTTTTTAATCTTTAAATGTAATTCTACATGGTTCAAGCCTTGAATCAATGGATGAGCAAGTTGACTTGCCAAGCCAAATTCATCGTGCAAAGTCTTATAAATATAACTTTTAATTCTAGTTACCTTTAAATTTAGTTAAAAAAACAGATCATTTATGTCATAACTAATTATAGAGAAATTAACCTTTTTGCAATTTAAAGACACAATAAAATATGAGCTTGTGTCATGCTTCTATTCATGTCATTATTTAATTAAGATATGATTTAAATTTTAAATTTAAATTAGGACCGAACAAAAATATTATTTAATCAATGTTATTAATTCATTGAGTATTAATTTATCAAATATATACTATGCATATTTTTTTAAAGTGATATGGGCTATGGATATTAAGATAATTAATTACTTCTTCCATGGGCTTTTAAGTATTTTTAACACCGATATTTTGAAAAAAAAAAAATTTATTTTTCTATAATAAAGGGTAATTTCATATCGGTTTGTACGTTGACTAAGATTAAATTCACTTTTTATACTATTTTAATGACGCATTAATTCCTTATGCTGGCTTGGTGTATTCAGAGAAACATTTGACAAAACAAAAAAACATTATTAATGTTTGAAAAAAAAAAACATTCATTATTCGAGTTTTTTCCTAACAAAAAAAGCTAGTTGATATATTAATTATTTTAGTTGAACTACAGCAATTTCTCCTTCTTTTAAAAATTCACGAATTCGAACCTCGACTCCATAAAAAAAAAATCAAGAAGAAGAAAAGTATGGCATCCACCCCATATTAAGATAGATCCATGGGGTTTATACGAGCTCAATCTAATATCCATTAATAATTTGATTGACGCACATGTTGCTGGCTGCTTAGCTGTTTGATTTTGAAACTTTCATCCAAATGCAAGTGTAAATTTTAAGAAGAAGACGAAGAAGAAGAAGATGAAGAAGAATTTTGATGCAGTTTTTGATGACTAAACCTAGCCAACGTGGTTCGGGAAAAGGATAAGGAAATATATATACAAAGTGGAGACCACACGCACGTGAATTGACTCAATAAATTTATAGGTTAGACTAGGAAGACGATCGAGGTACTTGTCTTGCTATTGATTTTCTTTTTTGAGAAATTAGTTTTTGATTAAGTTAATAGTTGAATTTTATAGTAGAAAATTAGGAGTAATTAGGTATAAATGATAATAATTATTAGAAAGTAATGCATGATGAATTATATGGATGGTGTTTTGAAAAATAGTTTTGTTTATACTTTATAATCTATTTTTCAAAGTGATTAATTATTTTTAAAAATTAAATTAATGAGTTTTTTTAGTATTTTTAAATGATTTTAATATAATGATGTCAAAAATAATTTTTTAAAATATTATTTTAACATACTTTGAAAAATATCATACACAATAATATCAATCACACAAACCACTAGAAGGTAATCCATATCATCATTTTCTTAGAAAAAAGAAGAAGAAGCAAAGTTCATATTGAAACCCTAGTTCTCCATTTTACTATTTTATTTTGTTTAGTTTTATATTTTATGGGACATTAAAAAGTGTTTTGAAGGGGAGAGAGCTAAGCAAGATATATATAGACATTTATTTTTCATGTTTTTAAATTTGAACATATTTAAAAGAATTTATTTTCTTAATATATATTAGAATTATTTTAAAAATAATTAGTTTTGATTAACGTATAAAATATTAAAAAAAATTCTTTCCTTTCAAAAGAATATAAGATTTGCCTCATTATGCACAGTCTATAGATAGCACTTTAATTAATTAATTAAAAAGCTACTAATAAAGAGTACTACTAGAACAAGTTTCTTCGGCAGCCATTCACTGCAGGACATGGCATGATTCTGTTGGCTACAAAACCTTGTGCCAGGTTAATTAGATATTATTTAATCGTAATGCTAATCACATTATAATTATAAAAAATAAATAGTTTTATAGCGAATAAAATATGTTCTTCTTCTTAAATCTTTTATATTCAAATCTTGAATTCGTTGTCCAATAGAATTTATCCAATTAAGGTAATATATATATATTTGATAAACGAGGTGGATATTCTCAAAGTGGGGCCAAATTGCCATATCCCCACATTTACTTTTCGTTGGCAGAGGAGAGAAAAAAAAAAAAAAAACAATATAAACGGCCATCAAGTTGCCGCGATGGGAGCTGACCATGTTCATTGAAAATTAAAATATCATAGTCAACGTTCAATACTAGTCGTTTTTGCTTCAATACTAGTCGTTTTTGGACCGTCTATAAATAAATATAAATGCATATTAATTAATCTATAAGACTATAAATTATGTTCAACTAGAACAAATAAAATCATATATATATTTCCATTGATCTCCCCTGGATTTTCATGTTCATAACGAGATTCCTGCATTTCTATAGTAGCCTCTAGTGATTAACTCGTAATTTTGGCTGTGAAGTGTTGTATATGCTAAAGGTTTACGATTTTCCAGCTCTGAAGCTCCTTTAGTTACAGACTTACAGTACTTCAAGCACAGCTCGGAGATGCTCATCGAATTCTTGGGAGAGAAAAGGTGTCTCTAGTACTGAGGGGAAGAGAGTTTGAATATCTGTGGATTTTAGGAGAGTTGCGGAAGGAGGAGAGGTTCATGAGCTCTGTGCTCAATCTTGTCTTTGCAAATTCTTATCTGGGGTATGTTTTGTTCTTATTTACTTTGATTTTTTTGGGATTTCTTCAACATTTTAGTGTTCAGCACCTTTTATTTACACAAATTTGTAACAAATCTTATTAACCTTCGCCTCGATTGCATCATAAAAACTATAGAATTGCTAAAACCAAACAAGCAATCTAATAAATAATAACTATGTTAAGAAAAGAAAAGAAAAAAAAAACGAGCTTGAAGATGCTTACTAAGCTTGCCCAGCATTTAACCATAATGGGCTGATGCATTCTTTACAAACTTTAGGCTTAGATGCTCTTTCTTGAACACTAACAATTCTACAATGGCTAGTCTTGAGTCCAAAAACTAGCTTGAATATTAGAGCCCTTCAACAATTTGAAATGAGCCGAGGTCCAAACATTGCTCTCTTTTCCTTCTTTTCCTTCTTTTTAGACCTTAAGCTGGACGATGGGGATAAGATAACCCTCTACTATTACATAATAATCAAATAAATTATAGTTAAAAAGGAACTATTAGATATACAACCATTAGGCTATGCCCGCTTGAATCTGTTTTTTTATTTCGTGTATTAGTCACCCTAACCAGTAACTATGCTTTTGTGGCCATGGCTTGAATTTGAGAAATATAATTTGTGTAATCATTATCTTGGAGAGGATAATTGTGAAGCTTTCATCAACTAAACAAGGTTTAGCTTATAACTTAATCGTTTGTTGTTTGAATTTTTTTTTAAAAATTAAAATAATAATTTTTTAATGTTTTTTTTATCGTTTTGATATGCTAATGTTAATAATAATAATAATATATTATTATTTTAATGTATTTTCAAATAAAAATATTTTAAAAAACACCCCGCATCACAATATTAAAGACGAACTTGTTAAGCTCAATATTCACCTTAAATAGACAAAAACAAAGCTAAACTTCCACCTCTAATCCCAAATATATATGGTGTTGCTTGGATTTGACTGCATAAAATATCATACCAAACCCAACATGGCTTCCAATTTCCTATCAGTGACAACTGACAACATATTCTCCATTCATTCAAAAAGTTTTAATCAATGCCAGGAAGAAAAACAGTTTAAGTTTAAGTTTAACTCGTCGATAAAAGATAATTTGGCAAAGAGTGTGATGCTTTCGACATGCTGAAATTCGTTCCTCCCTGCCGCGGCCAAGGTGCCATAATTTTTTTTACTGAAGGCATGAATGCCACCCATGGAAAGGCAAGAAGGAAGTGATGATAAAGCTATAAGTTGTGTTTGGTTAGTATCTAAGAAATAGATATAAAAAAGATAAAAATACATTTAATTAAAGAAATTAAAATGAAAATATAAAATAAATATATTCATGGTATAATTTTAAAGTAATTTCAAGACAATAATTACATGAAATTAATTAGAACATGTTTTTTCTATCTCATTCTCTTCTATTATGAGACGGTAATCATGCGTTACTCAAGTTATTCTTTGGTCATGGATAATTAATTTATGTCTTTTCAATTCCTCGCAAATTAACCGAGGTGGTGTTTAATTTGGTTAATTGAAGATGCATGGGGAAATTCTTATGTGCTGGTACGCTGAATAGAACATGAACAGGTTACCTAGCTAGCCAAGCACACGAATTTCAATCTTACAAACTTTAAATTTGATGTGGGTACATTGTTTTTGATCGAAGTAGCTAGAGAAATGGATATAATCATGATATACAAGCTAGTTAACTCAAGAGTACCACCTTTAATTGACAAAAGAAAGGCCTAGTTGGGCAGAAAGAATAATGCTGTCTTCAACAACTTACTATCTTCATGCATGCACTTATGATAGGAAACACTTTAACAAATAAAAAAAAGGGTTATTCCTACCCAATTAATATAAAAAATATTGGTTATTCCTATCCACTATGCATTTAATTAATTTCCCAAACTTTTACAAGAGATTAGGGTTGAAAGGATTGTTTTTTTCCCTCCTGAAAGGAGAGGGTGAAAGGATCCTGATTCCCCAAGAAGGCAGCGATTTTTTTATTCAATGCACAAAAGTCATTCTTTAAACTATAAAAAAGATATTTCAAGTTGGTACTATGGCTTAGACCCAAAAGAAAAGAAAAGGAACGAGGACAAGACCACATGAGATGCCCAATATTTGAGTAATTAAGGCACCAAAAAGAAAGGAATCTCAACAAAGTTATTTATATATGGCCACCACAAGAAGTATTCCAAGTCCTTGTATAAAGAAATGACTTCCAAATATCTTGCTAGCTAGGGTTTACGGGTCATTACTTCATTGTATGGATTTAGTGCGTGTAGCCACTTGTTTATCTATTTCTTCGGTCCCTTGCTAGAAACCCTAAAAACGTTATAAACCCTAAATGAGTTGTTGAAGAAGTATCTCCAAACTTTATCAAAAGTGTTCTATTCCAAGTCATAAACTTGAGCAGCCAACCTAAGATTCAGCAAACAAAACCTCAAATAGGGAGTATCAAGAGGTTCCTAGCTATCTAACTAAAAAAATTATAAAATATATACCGATAGAATATTTTGTCGGTCGATGTATAAAAAAGTTTTTATTGATACTTTACATGATGATAAATACTACCGTTAAAAACTAACTCGTTCTGTTCCGTTACTTTTTCCGAATTCTCCGGTAGTATGTAGGTTGATTATTCAGCAAGTTTTCAATTTATCAACTTCGATAAGTGATTCAAATAGTCATTTGGTGATAGGTTGAACAGAATACACAAAAGTCATAGAGACTTGTGTGGTCCTGCAGGCTATGTATTCTTTTTTCTTTAACAATTAAGGCATTTATTCCCATGTTATCTTTCACAAATAAATTAAGTTGATCTCATTTTGTCCGTTTATAAGCTAGTCGTCATCCATTATAATCATGAAAAATTTCTTTTTTTCAGCCAACCCTTTTGATTAAAACCTGAAATAATGATGCATAAAGCAAATCTCAGCAATGTAAGTAGATAGAATATGGCAGACATTTTAAGCTTATATACGTACAGAAAGTATAAATGAGATGTTTTCTACACAACAAGAGGTATTTTCGAAGCTCTATACATGAAGATTGTTTAAGTTCGCAGAAATAATGATTAAAGTGTAAAGCTAACATATTTTAACAATCATGAGTTCGTTGAATTCAGACTAATATCAATGGCTGACCCCAATGTTAATACTTTGCAATAAGGCATTAATTAGTGCTAATTATGGATGATAATCAAATCAGATTACAAGAATATGAAAGAAACTAAGTTTTAAAATTTTGGTTAGTGTCTCAACACTGAAGAACGGGATACAAAAAAGACAAAAACGTTTTTGGTTGAAAAAATAAATAAATATATAAGATAAATTTATTTTTTGAATAATTTTAAAATAAATTTTTCTTCATTATCGAGATAATAATCCCGCACTACTTAAATATTAATTTGTTTAAATTGTAAATCACCTCGTACTAGGTTTTATTAAAATACCATACCAAATTAAAATCTAGATTACTAGCCCCACCAATATTGCTCCTAATTATAGATTAGACCAGCACGTTCAAAAGTTAATAATACTAAGTGCAACCTCTGTTGAATAGTTTATCATTTATCGTACGATTATACCTAATATAAGAAACGAGAATATGCCTAAGAAGAAATGAGCTTGATTCGATTCATAGAATATTATGCCTAAAAGAACTATTTACTAACAAAATTCAACTAAGGCATTGCACAAAATAGCCACTAAGAAAAGAGAATGTGCATCACTGAACTATTTACAGGCATAAAAAATAGGTACTATCCATTATAAAAAAAACGCCCATTTCAAGATTTGGCACTGATCATGATCATGATCATCAAACTCCAAAAAAATTCAATTTTGATCACTAAACAATCCCTTTGGAAACCTAATTTCAGCTCACTACAAGTAATTAAATTAACTGATCTTGCCTCTTGCTATAATCAATATCTAAAGCTTTTGAGTTCCCACTAGCAGTATGACCAACCAAACTGTTTAATTATACTCATGATGCAAATGCTCTGATGCCATGTAGAGAGAAACCTAAAAACTAGCCTAAGCTTGAGGTAAATCAGACGCCAGCACTTGCAAGCTAGTGCTTAAAAACAGTTCTTTTTAGGTATTGCGTAGGTTAATCCCAAAACATGCAAACGTGCACAAACGGAGTCCACTCATCTGAATTTGTAGAAAATAGTATTATATGAACAGTCCTAATACACTGCAAGCAGAAAGGGCTGCAGATTATATGGATATTTTAAAAAAAGCTGGTGCTGTATGGGAGACCAGTACTAATCAGCTTTGCAGCTGGGGAACCAGCAAAGTTACTAGGATTATTAATATTTAGGTTGACCAAACTAATCCTCATCTTTAATTGACGAAGAAGTTTTTTTCTTGTAGTGTAATAAGATGTGATTAAGATTATATTTTGTTTTAATTATAATTTTGAAGGTGTTTACATAATCAATATATATCACAGTTTTATATAAGTTCTATTAAAAAAATTTCCTTGAAATCTTGATTATGAAAAAAAAAAAATTATATTTTTTTAAATAATAATCACAAAATTTATCACAATATTAAACTCACCAAGAGCTCAACGTTGTTTTTTGTTTCTTTTTATTGTGTTCTAATTTCTTTTCTTCCTTTCAATCAAATTAGAATTAGGTTATGCAATTTGAATTAATAACACATCATTACATTTTCTTGGAATTCGATTGATGAAGTAACCTATTTTGATTTTTATAATTTTATAATAACAAAAAATAAATTTCAAATTTCAATATAAAATCTCAATAATTATGAATCAATGGTTATTTTAACCACATCAAAATATAACATTAATATTATATCTCAGTATGTTATGTGACACTGAATATTTATATATATAATATCGAGAATCGTGAGTTGTCATTTAATTTTAAAATAAATTTAAAAAATCATAGTCTTTGGTATTAGTTACTCTAAGAATTTTTTTTTATCTTTTTTATTTAATCTTGTCTTTTGAATTAGTGACAATCATTAATTCAATTTGTTTGTTTATGAATAACAAGAGATACATTAATCAATTCATATAACCATTAAGAACATGACTTAACAATTAGTAGAATATAAAATAACTTATTGACAAAACTAAACACACAATCAAAATTAACTATAAAAAATCATGAATAAATTAAAGTAAATATAGCATTACCAGACAACTAAATCAACTTTTTAAAAACTTCTTGTTTAGTCAAATGATTCGTAACATGATTTTTTTATATATAATTCAATAATTTGTTATATACTTCGATATGTTATGTCACGTGTTAGTGATCGATGTGCATCCATGCGCATATGTTATGGAGACACATACACATACACACATATATTTATACAACTATTATCAAGAGAGTTCGCAAAGCAAAGAACAATTTCTTATTAAGAAGAAATGGATGATGAGCAAGATAGATTGTTGCCTATTGCCAATGTGGGTCGGATGATGAAGAAAATCCTGCCACCAACTGCCAAGATTTCCAAAGAAGCAAAACAAACCATGCAAGAATGTGCGACAGAATTTGTAAGTTTTGTAACTGGTGAGGCATCTGATAAGTGTCAGAAAGAAAACCGCAAGACAGTGAACGGAGATGACATCTGTTGGGCTCTCATTTCTCTAGGGTTTGATGACCATGCAGAGGCTATGGTAAGGTACTTGCATAAATATAGAGAGGCTGAAAGAGAGAGATCCACTAACCAACATAAAGCTTCTGGCACTGACCAAGGTGAAGAATCCAACCATGAAAGTAAGCAGCCAAAGCAGCCAATTGAAGCTCCTAATAACGGAGTAGAATTTAGGGTTCTTGAGAAGGGCAACAGCAGCTCTTTCACAAATCCTTCCTGAGAAATAATGTCCACTCTTTATGATGAAGTAATGAAGAAAGAAGATCGAGAAGAAGAAGAACATGAAGACCGTGATGTACAAAAAAGACACAAATTTTGGAGATTTACCTGCTTGATAAAGATTTAGATCTCTTGACAAGGTTCGATATTTGAAGTTTTTTACTTAAAAAAGCTTTGACAAATCTGTATAATCTGAGGTAATATTTAATATATATTTCTCCTATGCTTAGGGTTTCTTCGTCTTATCTCTTAACTTCTCCTTTACAGTGAAGGGGGGAAATCTGTATAATTTTAGCTATGCTTCGAATCGCATGCTTCACTTAAGTAGCAAAGTTTTTGGTGTCTGTCATTTTCTCATAATTTCTAGCTTGAGGCCTGTGATTATTGTACACATATGACAAGTTAGCTTCTTGTTCATAACTTTGATAGAAATACGAGCTTCACAAGAAAGATTTTTGAAATTTGTACTGTAAGCAATGCTCAAGCTATAATAGAACCTTTTTGTTGTTGCTTTTGAGTAAGAACCCTCTAGTTTCCCTATTCATAGATTTCAGGAAGGAAGTTGGGTGCATCAGATTGCTGGAAAAACTTTAGTTTCAGTGTGAATTTATTGGAATCTAAATTTTCTTCTCAACCCTTTACCATTAATCAAAATGATTTTGTTTCTTCTTTTCGTCTTTTCAGTTCAGACGTTTCTCTTATCTCTCTCTCTCTCTCGCACACGCACGCTCTTATAAGGATGACGAACAGTACTGCTCCTGCTCAGAACTTGTGAATTTTCTGATCAATCACTATAAAACATTGACAATAACTTTGTTATTTTGATAACTCAAATTGAATTGAACAAAGGAACTGAAGGTTCTTAGAGAGGAAAGACTTGATAATTGATGAAGCCATCCAAAAACTCAAGAACGGTCTCTGAACCAGACCAAAAGACAGCAACAGCAGCTTGCTAAAACCAGTAATGTTCATTATTTGTTCACATATTTATGTAAACCCTGATGTTAAATCATGCTAATTAAGTATGCCAACCTATGACGCAAATTCATTCATCAGTAATTGGTTACGTGGAGACTACGTGCATTTCAAGGGTTTCCCAGCAATAGGAGTCAAATGAACACCACATGGTTCTTTGAGCACTCTTGCATGCCCCCCGGGGCTCTCCGTGGCCATTTAAGCAAGTCCAACCAGCAAATACATGACCTGAAAATGCTAGAGCTAAACAAAATATGTAAATGGCCACGTGGATGCACGTAGGTGAACCTTCGTTGTTCTGATTAATTCTTCCTCTCGAAAGCAAGTGAAGTTACCAGATGCATTATTAATTAGTCAACTAATTAGGGCTAAAAAAAGATTACTTGAGTACTAGATTCAGAGTTTGCATAACCCTAGAATCGGGACCACTACTATTGAGGCTTTACATAGCATGTTTTATCGAGAAAATCCAATCAAAATCTGAAGCA
>Ga0307518_10002499_pt1 | contig 13422 bp, 15 predicted proteins | sample 25_EM_MG_FD_203889 | JGI IMG/M metagenome (GOLD analysis project Ga0307518, IMG submission 203889) | Populus trichocarpa ectomycorrhiza microbial communities from riparian zone in the Pacific Northwest, United States - 25_EM | ecosystem: Host-associated > Plants > Roots > Unclassified | place...
CCATCAATTCTTCAGCTTCTTTGCTCGTTCTGGTATGGGAGTTGGACTGCAGAAGTGTGCATTCCTTTCTCATACCATACTGGACGTTATTCCTTCAGTTTCTTCTGCTTCTTGGCAGTTCTTGTGCAATAGATGACTGTCAGCGTCGGCAGTCGTCTCTTGCATCAGGATAGTCTTCTTATGCGATAGATGGCTACGATGAGGCTCCGTCGTGCTCATCCTTCGCATCAGGATCATTTGATATAGACGTTATCTTCCATGTTCACTGTACCAAACCTGTTTGGTGCGTGACACCGCCTATCATTCAAGGGTGAGACCAACAGAAGTGCACCAGGGGATGACTCACTGCTGGTCCTCAAGATCAATGCCAGCGCCGATGAGAATGCTCGGGGTTACGTCTGGATGTAGCCGCAGCTCGCTCTCGTCGGCAGATACCTTGGCCTCCTCTTTCGCCAGCTGCATGCAAATGCTGGCTTGCATGATTCCTGTCGAGGTATAGCGTGGGTAATGTTGACGGAAATTAGGCATTACTGAATCTGAGCTCACCATTGCTTTTGACTTCGAACAGATTAGGACTTGATGGATCCATTTCCCATGCTTCTATCTGCTGTATCCACAATGCAAGTTGTTCAGGAAATTTATGTTTGAGCGAGTGAGTCAATTCCTCAAAGTCACATTGGTGATCATTGCACTCTGGAATAGCTTCCTTTATCTTCCTAAGAATAGAAGGGCCTGCAATACAGTGGAATGAGGGAGTCTTCAATGAACGAAGGGAAGCCAATGATGAACCCAGGCCAATGAGCTTCTTCCAGTTCCAGTCGCCAAAGTAGTCATCCAGTGTATCACAGCAGTGGCTGGGACCCATGTTTTTCGTGCTCGAGGCAGCAGGATTAAGGTTTGCCCATCTGTGCTCGGGTTCTTCTCCATCCGTCCTACCCACTCCCTTGGTCCAGTTAAATGAAAAGGACCACTGACACGAAACAACATGTGCAGGAAGGTGGAATTTCGGAACCAGAAATGTAACGTCCCGGTCACGTAAATTTAATTGCAACGAGGGTGGCATCTTATTCATCCTTTGGGATAACTTCTTGTGCCACTGACACGCAATGTCATACAAGACTTTCAGAACTGTTGCATTGGTGTGCTGTATGGCCGATGCAAACACGTAGTCCATATTTATATATCTAAGGTTTATACTCGTGAATCAACCACACTTCAGAAGAGATTAGTAAGTAATGAAACATACCTTTCGCCATATTGTAGGTCAGCTATTCCATTCGGGAGCTTCATACTGTGCCTCGCACAAACTACCATACCAACACCGGTTGCATCACAACCCTTCTTAGTTTTCACTTCAGCCATATTAACCGCATTATGGTTTGAACATGTGCTTTTCTGGATTAAAATGAGTAACTACAAGTATGACCGGTCTATGGTCACCTACCTCTTGTGTGTCATTTTTGTGGTCATTCAAATACATCTTGAACGCGCTATCCTCCACGAAGTACGCCCATCCTTGACTGAGACTCGGATCATTTTCATTGTTCGAGGCTGCACGACGTCTCAGATGAAAGTTGGCATCAAGAGCCACGAATAGCGCATCAACGTCCCTGCACAACGAGTTAGTTGAAAGTGGGAGCTCGGTTGAGTATGCCTTACCTCATTTGTGACGAAACAATCATGTTCTTGCCAGGTTGGGGACATGCGGGACATAACACTGCACATTCACCTTCTTTTGTATTTGAAATACCGGCAGGGTCATGGCCTCGTCCTGAATGTTTAAGCATTTTAAGATGCTGCCATTGGCACACCATCCGCAAAAATTGCTTGTAACGAGCCTGACATGACTAAGCACACAAAGTAGAAGTAATAGATCGTGACATACTTTGGGCGGTTGTAAGCCAGTATTATCAGAACAACGGGCCAAGGCATTATAGAATTTGTAGCAGGATAGTTTTGACTCTAGTGTAAGAGATGAAATTCTTCGAGGACTTGAAATGTTGCTGCTGTCCGAGGCCTATCATCAGTCGCCGGGAGCCAGCGATAGCATAACAACTGTCGGGAATACGTTTCGGCAGTCTCGCACCCACAGAAGGCCAGATTGATTACATGGATTCCATTGCTGTGAATAACGACAAACTCACCTTTTGTGACGCCCTGCGGCCTACAGCATCTTTCGCCAACAGGATGGCCAAGCTGGACGTTTAGACCCAAGTCCATCAGTGTTGTGCGATTGAAATATCTACCATTCCATTCCTGTCATTTCCATAAGTATGACTTTCTAAACTGGATTGAACCTTACCTTCAAGCGGTGCAACGGCTGTTTTTCATGATGCGCAAGTGTGCATTGTTGACAGTACATATCCATTGCAAAACAATCTTCACAGCGCAAGTGAGCCGGATGTATATTGCAGGCAGGGCAAACATCAGAAGCGCCACATCTACCCTCAAGGTGAAGTAGTTCTGATAAGTAATCGTCACGATCTAACTTTGACCAAGTGTGGAGCAGGAAATCCTAATCAATGCATCAGCCCGAGTCTTCCCTAACCAATGCAATTTCAGCTTACAGACTCCATCCTGGGTCTGGGCCCCTTGTCCAAAATATCAAGATCCACCTCGGGCAGCAGCCTGTCCTTACATTCAGGAATCCCTGGGTAAGACAAATGGTCGTGGTGGTCTAGAGCACCCTGTTGTACAGTAGTAGTTTTGGGGGCATTGCCGGGTGTGGAGAACATGTGGGTAGTCAAACGGAGAGTTCCATGTGAGTCCAACTGAATCTTCGTGTGTTGACGAGTGGTTGTAGAATCCCCCTCGTCTGCCTTCTGCTTGTGAACGGTAAAACCACTGGCTTTGCGGAAGCGAAGGGAGCTGGCTGCAGGGCAAGGCAGAGATGGGCCATTACTCTGGTGCGGCACCTGTTGCATGAATGTAAAGCTGTCGCCAACTCCCAAGATCAGTGAAGACAACAGAATTGAATGAATAACATATGCACCATGCAGCAAACTCCTACAGGGGGACGCCAGAGAGTGAACATGCACCCAGCACCCAGCCAGCCAGTGATCTCCGCAGATCTGCGAACTTATCAGTAGCATCGCAACTGACGAAAACATAGCAACGAGCGTAGTTTGCCAATCCAAAGACACGCAAGGACTTAGTGTGTGTGGAAGCTAAGGGAATGGGCTTGAGACGAAGTTTGAGCGTATGTAAGTGGCGTACCATCGTGACTGATGCAAACATAGGTTTGCGATTCCAAAGACCCGACACTCAAGAACTTGGCGCGCTTGGAAGCTGGGGGGAACAGGTTTGAAACGAAATCTTGGCGAGAAGTTGAGTCCTTGAGGGGCGCACTAAACCCACACTTGTCGACGTCCATTGCAATACCTCATTACCATGTGTTGCAATAGCTCGTTACCGTAAACGATGCAATGTGGCCGTATGGTAGTTCCAGATTCTATTAGGGGAAGATAGTCGTTTAGTCCATACGAAGGCGTGGCTAGAGCGGGACCGTGGGCATTAGAAGAGATTCTCGACAAAATTTATTTCAAGTTCACAAAACAACACTTGCTTTGGTGAAACAGATTGTATAGTACACAGTATAGAGTCATCTTAAATGTGGATCAACCGCCATAAATACACACCCTCTGCCAGTGCTAAACCATGTGGAGAAAGCTCAAGTGCGAAATCCTCTGCTGAGGCTACATTGGCACAAACCTGAATAATAGTATCAATAGCAGAGCGTGTGTACCCATGCGCGATGAGATAACGTGCTGCATGAGGTCCAAGTTCGGGGGCTAGATCGCAGACACTGATGGAAGGCGAGGAGTAATAGTGCTGGCTTTCAATAACCCCCTGAAGGGTCCATATGTGGCTGTAAATGATCGGCGATCGCTCCCTGTACCCAGTTTGGGGGCTAGAGTTGGGTGTCGCGTCTGTATTGCATGGGATTAGAATCGCTGGCCCTGAGGCTGTAGATGCAAACAGTGTACTCACAGGTTGACGATGTAACATTGGGTTCATCTCTCAGACTCCTCAAGGGATTAGGGATTATGCGACATGGTGACATTCCCGAACCTATGTGCAAGGTATCACGGAAAATGTCGTTCAATTCATCGACTGTAGCTTCTGGGGATGGACACAATCAATGCTGTGACAGTAGATTAATGGCAACTTACCAGGCGAAGGCCCTGAGTCATCCACGGCAGGAACCAATGGTAACAGATGGTCTTCATCACCTTTCACAACCATGTATGATAATGCTTCCCAGAATGTGTCGAACTGCTTCCAATTGGGGAATACGAACCCATTGCTTGAGTTTATTGCACTATCACTGGACAAGATAACATCATTAACCCAGAGGACGAGATGTCAAAAAGAAGGTACTGTGTGCGATGAATACCAATGGGCGAACCAACTGCGACAGCATAGAAACCATCCCGAACGTGGCTGAGGAGGTTCCGTACAGTGGATGACACGTTAAGCACCCAAAGTAGTTCAGATGTTTTTGGCTCTGGCAAGACGGGCTCCAGCACGCTTTGCAATGTTCGCATGACAAGTCTCGCCTCATCCATAGATAAACATTGAATGGCAATGGGGAGAGGTGGCATTGACCTTCCACATGGAAGGATAGGACTTATGGATTATATAATAATAATATTAGAAATAATTGATCATTTGTGTGAAGTTAGACCTACGTGGCTTGGTATATCCCCGGCTGACTACCACCAATGACCACCCACGGTATGGTACTCATTTCAAAGTGATGCACATAGTTTTGATACACAGTTATATACCATTGTTGTAGCATACCATCATCTTAAAATCGAGATGATAACGAAACCACTAAAAATTGTGTGGTACTGATTTCAAAGAGGTTGCCTATTTGGGCACATCCTCTCTTCAAATCTGAACCATGTGGGTAACCCGCCTGTCTGGCAAGGGTTCCTCCAACAGCACCGAATATTCAACAGATCTGTACACTCAATCACTGTTGCTGCATCAGAAGGCACATCCAAAACGAAGCTCCCAGAGGAGTGGCGCGAACTTAGTCCAGCGGTGATGATCACAGCATCAGTCTGGATCGGTCACTCACGATTTTCTAGAAACCGAATGTGTGATTCAAATGGAAATGAATGAAACATCAATGCCGTCCATCATGAGTTTATCATGGGAGCGCGCAACTTTGCGCGCTCTGTCAACTTGTTTGGCAACATCGACAAAATCATCAAGGCCAATTGGGAATTGGAGAACCCTGGGATGCCTGCTGAGCATTTGTGAGTCATATTGTTCTGCTGATTCTACATTTACATCTTTGATGTTATCAGAACCGCAAGAACGATCGAGCAGTGCAAGTGGGTTTATTCTCGCCTTCTGGAAATTGCCCCTGGACTCAAGACTTTGATCGATGATCCATCAAAAGTGACAGACCTTCGGAACACAACGAAGAAGGTTAGTGTGAGCTCTTATGAAGTTCGTACGATGACCACTCTGATACGTTTAGATGAACGCAATCGTTGCTTCAACACGTACAAATGATTCTGCTCGGCTGCGCCAATACATCGCACATTATATGGTGTCAAACACGACCTCCGCCACAGCATTGCAACCAATGTCAACTCTGATGGGTGTGAAGAACATGGACTTTGCGTGTATGCTTTGTCCGATCGAAGCCGTCAGGGAGTATGACAAGGATCCAACTGTGCACGTTGTATATCCTATTATCGCAATTTTTCCACTGATGCTTCCACAGGACGAGAAGCCGAAGACGGTAGTATCATTATGTGCGCAGATTCATTCCCGGCATTCCTCTGGGCAGGGAATCCCCCAGGTTGCGATTTTAATGAAGACAATATGCTAGATGGGCTATTCAAGGGTTATTTACCACTTTGTGTATGTTCTAAATTCCTTTCAAATGACACTGTTTGTCACTGCCGAGAAATTAGGTTGCAATCCATATATTCAAAGGGCCATCTATGGCGCTTGGCAGCAAATCATGCGGGTTGCGTCCATGCAATGCCATATTGCATGATATGATTACAGTAGAACCGGAGCACATTGCATACACCTGCGTACTAGTTAGTGGTTGTTATGGAAGGTATTTCTGCTTATCTTGGGTTCTCAGACTCGGCACTGCATGTCCTCCCGCAAATGGCACGAGCTTGATGGAGCATTTGACTATTGCACATTTTATTACAATATTATCGACCTTCTTCGAGCAAATCGGGATTGGTTTCAAGGCCTTCAACAGTATTGGAACATGTATGGTCTTATTATACTGTGAGACTCTCGCTAAAGAAGGTCGATAAGGGCATTGTTCAAGAACGAGAGGGGCCGGATCTATCGCATAAATGACCAGAATGATGGTTTGCTGACTATCAGCACTCTGACGAAGATACAGGCGCAGATCGCCGCACTGGCAAATGATTCGCCTACATCCGTTTCAGGCCAACTCTTGCCAGACACTCTGCCAAGCTTATCCTCATTACCTACTGATAACCCTTTGTTTCCCGCTCCACCTCCATGTGCACTCCCACACCCTGTGCGACGATCTACATCACTCCCGCCCATCGCCAGTGTATGGGAACCTACTCCATCACCAAATGCGGAGATACCCCCTTGGATTCGGCAACATTCTAAGGAGGGCAACGACAAGCTTGGACGTCGTTCGAGGCACAAAAGGTGAAACTAGTGCGGAGAGTAGCTCAGCTTGATGTGTATATTGGTAGAAATGACTACAGATCAATGGGCTGACGCAATGGCACATGGTGACGCGAAGGATCTACTATACTGCAAGCTTGTTTCAATTATTTGCTGCATCCCTTTTGCGCCTTTTTTGTGATTGTTGTTGAAATACAAGGCTACAGTTTTACAGCATGAAGTAGCTAGTATAACGGCAAGCCTTCAATTCTTTACCGCATCCCTCCTAGTCCGCTTCATGGGTAAGATGTTATCAGAAACAAAACTATCGCCCTTTCGTTGGCGTGAGGATGGCTGTAAATGCAAGGCTACAACTGAGATACAATCATATCATGGAAATGCGATACTCACTGGCGAGTTTTCCTCCTTGACGATGTTTCGGCAGTCGCAGACATCAGGTGCCGTGCATTGGCAATCATCCGACTCAGCGATCAGAATCTGAAACATCTTCAAACAAGTAAATCAGTGATTATATAAAAACCACTACTCTCACCATTATACAGTCTTCATCGTGATTATATGAAATGGATAGACCATGCAGTGCAGTTTCATTGGGCAGTACAAGCTTGATGAACTTTTTTGGTGACATATGGGGAGACGAGGGGGGTAAACGACCACAGGATGGACAGTGGTACCAGCAATAAATGCCAGACCGTTGCCTCCTGTTCATGACGGGCTTCAATGGGATAGGTGGATCAAGATCACATCTGGAGTTCCGAACGCCACAACAGTCTTGGTGTGTAAAATGCCTTCTTTGCAAGGCACTTCTTCCTGAAAACAACCCCTGTTGCAATTGCATCGGACATCTTCGGGGGTGTTGGCCCCAGCCACAATGCACTCTGCAAGCTCTCTAATCCCGCACCATAGCCAAGGAACACATCAAGGCTTCTTTAGTGCCGTCTTCCAGAAGAAGCCCGTCAAATTCTCTTCTAGTAATGCCCGCGGTCCCACACTCTAGCCATGTCTTCACACGGACTAAACGACCCTAATAGAGTCTGGTGAAGTTGGGAGACTAGCCTGTCTTATATGGTCGTAGGATGGTTAATCGTATGGTTAAGTGCGGTAAATCTCCTATTAGCTCAGGTTCTGTAACATGGGGCGGCGAAAAATATACAAAACACAAGATGAGAAGGTGATTGCTGCTCGAACATACTGAATGAAATATTATCAGAGGTATGGAATCTACTCGTATTGACTCTAGTGGACACTTGAGCTCACGGAAGAAATTATTGGGAAATTACCAGCCATCGTGACAAAATCTCACTCAAGCTCAAGGAAAAACGAGAGAGGATGAAGAATTGTACTACCCAATCCATGGTATCCCTTTTGTGCGATAACTTTCCAGCTAGTCACCTCAGCGAGTGACTAATCTCTGTATGATCAGGACCGTTAGTACTACCCCATGTATCGACGCTGCAACCAAAGCCACTCGACAACCCTTGTGCGTACTCACCCTGCTCCATGTTGATGTGTAACATCAACCAAGATTCAGGCAGATGAATCATCCCCACCATGAACAGCCTGATGCATCTGCTGATTTTGTATTGCAACCAGATGTTGATTCCATAGTTAAAATCAACAATTCACTCAAGGGAATAATTGGAGCATCATGTCGTTCTTTGGTGGACATGTTATGTCGGGACTACATCGATACTGGGGATTACTCACATATCTGGAGTGTTCTGTCCAAAGTTGAAGGCTTGGAGTCGCGGGTGCACACATTGAAATGGCAGCACTGGGTGGATGACTCAAACGACCCCACTAAGGAAATATTCGATTGTATACGCTCAACATCACGCATCCTGGAGGACCTTTTGATGAATGCTATGGAGGGCACAGATGTAGCTCAGATGTACTCGAGAGGCATTTTACTTTTCCAAAATTACCCATTGGATACTATGTAACTGACATAAAAACTATATCACAAAAATAGTTGCTCTTCTAGAACGTACTCTGGCATATACGCTGTAAAATCCGAGGCTCATTTGAATTTTGAAAATGCGAATCGTGGCTTCTTAAGGTGATCTATATTGGTCTTCGATGGCGGGGACCGAGATCTGTTGAATGAGATACATTGACAGAGACGCGTTGACGCGTTACACAGGCTACACGTCAACGGATCAACGGGCGTCAGGTATATATCAGTATTGTGAACGCTGCTCACATTTTTCACCCGACCCTTTCGCCTCTGCCCTTTGCATCATATTTGCCATCATAGTACGTCCAGTTCTATTGTGTACATAGTCACCATGACAGGTACCGCGGTTGTAGGGTATGCCTGGCAAGGAGTGGACAACCCCCGAGCAAAAGAAATTCTTGCAAGATGAGTTGTTGCAGTACTCGGGTATGAGTGCCAAGGAATACGCACGACACTGCCCGGCTTTCTTGAAATGATGGTCACAGCATTGGCCTGAGAGGGCTGTCGCGTTCCCAGATCTCCCTTTCGATACACCGTTGACCGTGGAACAGGAGAAGATCCTTGCAGATGCTGTCACCAAGCGTCATCAGGTCAGTGACATTACATTAACTCTCACAATTCATACTAACCTTCACGCAGCAAATACGACAGTGGCTGCGGTGGCACGGTGAGGCCGGAAAGAATCGGTCTGCCAATAGGAAGACGTTGAGCATTGTGGATGGCCTGATGAAAGGTAAAAGCCGTGTCAAACAACCAGTGGAGATATATTCCAAGATGTACTATACCTCGCAGGTCAAGCCTGACATGCCTTGCGACTCAAAAGACTCCAGCATTTCTAACCTTCCTGATCAAATCGAAAAGAAGTTCAGGGCTGAGCCGCAAGAAATCCGGGACGAGGTCATGCGCGTTCACGATGAGCAATCCAGCACCAGTAAGAACTCCACGTCCATTGCAGAGGATGATGAGGAAACGTACCCTGATGACACGTGCAAAAGGTATATGAAGTGTCACACCTGGTCCATTGCTACAGCGCTCATCAAATTCCTTTTTAGTAACATACAGCAATGCGCACCAGCTCTTCAGCAAATTCTCACCCACTTCTCACGGAAGACAGGCTGGTCGTTCTCAATTCTTATGGGTGGGCCTGATCCGACGGATCCAGAAGGGCAATGTGTCGTTGCAAGGTGAGTATGCCAGTAGTACAATCATAATTGACATGACTTACACAGCACCGCTGGCATAGCCTCCATATCGGAAAGAATAAGCATAAACTGAATTTTGCCGAGTGTTACCCTCCTTTTGACACTACCCTGGTGCAAGCGTACACAGAATTCCTGGACTCCAAGTATCGTAAGTCACATTTTTAAGAAAACAAAAGAAGAAAAAGATACTGACCATCCTTCTAGATGCGAACACCCAAGTAGAAGAGGATAGAGATGCAAACGATGGCACTGATGGCACTGATGACAAGGATAACGACAATGATGACGGTGGTGGCGATGGCGATGGCAGGGACAACGGTCCCGGTGATGATGATAGCAGGGACGAGCAAGACAACACTGAAGTTTGTGAGGATAGGGAAGGCAATGGTGAGGGGGGTGTGGATAAGTTGAGTGACAATCTTGCTCACGGTTATATACTCAACCCATGGACAGGATTACAAGTGTTGCAACGCCTTACCATCCTGTCATGTCACCTGTTCGTCCGAGTGTTGCAACCAGTCTCCCAATTAATGCAACACCTCCACAGGTTGCAATGCCTACCCCAGATGATGCAATGACCGAGCGTGTGCTATTCCATTCTCCCGCCATGGCTCCACCCCAAACCGCACCATTGATGGCATCCAATGCCCAATTTTCCAATTTTTCCAATCAACTTCTCTTGGAATTCAGCTCCTTCGCGCCAGAATTGGAAAACATGCTTCAGACAGACACCAGGGCAACCTTTCAAGAGCAATGGTCAACTCCCCAGTGGAACTTCGGTGGCCTAGTATCAAATCCATTTGCTGTCACTGACCCGACAGCTGTCAACACTACCAAGCATGATGCTGTGTTTTCCACCAGTAACGCGGACACTACATCCATAAACTACTTTTCAGTGGCGGCGCACCATGAGCCTTACAACGCAGCAGTCGGACTATCTCCACTTTCTTTTGGTTCATCTCCACAGTCCAGCAATGAGTTGCCTTTGTTACCTCCCTTCCCTTCTGACGATGATGGTATGTGGACAATCATTTTGGATACTGTAGTCAGATGGGCCACTAACGTTTTTCATTGCCAATCAGACTCTGGGGAACCCGAAAGCCCTGTTGCCGGCCATGGCAAACGCTTGCCTGTCCCATCCTTGCGTGCCCAGAGAGACAATATGATAGGTGATAGGGGCAAGGAGAACAGTTTACCAGTGTTTACAGAGAAAAGGGTCACTAGGACAAAGGTGAAGCGTCGTGCTGCGGATGATGCTGATGGTCCACTGCCCAAAAAGCCAAAGTAAGTCATGCAGTTATTTTATGTAAGAGGCTGCCTGCTGATGATTTCTTCAGGAAAGGAAAGGCTTGATTTCTTATCCCAAATCCGTTGCAATCATCTCCTTCGCCATCACTGTCTCTCTGCTTATCTTGTGCACTATATTTTGTAGTCTTTGTCGGGTGATAGTCTGCAATCATTCCCTTCGCCATCATCATTTCGTTTGCTCGTTTGCATAGTACCTGTCGTATTCTTTTTTGCAGGGTGATAGCCGCCCCCTGAATATAATTGGTAGTATGATCCCAGGCATGTTGTGTTGTAAGCCAAATAAAAGTGACTTCGTTGCAACAAAAGGACCCAATGCAGAACGAAATAGCATGTTGCAAAGAAATAGTATGTTTGTCAAGTCCGGACGAAAGCGGACGAAGGACAAGGGCAGAGGGCTGGACAAGAGGTTAGTCCGGCCAGAGTTGGTGACCGCTTGGATTCAGCGACTAAGGATAACGAGCGTTGATCCCTTGCATAGGTTCCGGTCAAGAGGAGACGGAGACAGAGACAGAGATGGACAGAAACTGGAGTAGATGACTATGGTTGATTTCAGACTGAGGTATACATAATAAACTACAGAGTACTTATACTAAGTAAGAACTAGGGTCGAGTACATACGGTGACAAGTAAACAACCTAATAGCGGACAAGGAATGGCCGGAGTTAGGACTAGGTCAGGTCTGGTGAAAATAAAGTCAGGTCCGGTGAAAATGCTACAAGGTATAGGATATATCGAGTTCACGGAGAACTCACGTCAAGGCAGGGTAGACGGCGAGGTGTGGTAACGAGCAAATGGAGCATAGACCAAGGGATGTACTTAACGGAAAGGTACCAGCGCGAGCACGACTGGAGTAAGTGGTGAGCGACCGGAGTTGAGCTGCGGAGCTGCGATGCGACCAGAGTAACCAGATAAGACCCGGAGTTGGACATGGTTGTAACAATGTTGCAACAAAATACATATTGCAACACGTTGCAATACCTCGTTACCACGCATTGCAATATTCGTTGCAACACTATTGCAACGCATAAGTGCATGTTGCAACACCTTGTTACCACACGTTGCAGTGTTCATTGCAACACTATTTCAACGCGTAAGTGGGTGTGTTGCAACGAATGTTGCAAGGCTATTGCAACGCGTAAGTAGTAGGTTGCAATGATGCGTTGCAATAGCTCGTTACCGTAAATGATGCAACGTGGCCGTACAGTAGTTACCATGTTTCATTGCAATGAAGTTACCCTCCCAGCTCGAAATGGGTCATAGATTGTAAGGTACATTCTTAATGGTTTGACTTCGTCACAAGCTACAAAAATAAGTCGATTGGAAACTTGGAGAATAAATGTATTCATTAGTAGCCCCAAGGACCTTTAAAAAGTTATGTATATCTTTATCTGACAGCTTGTCATATTTGATGAAATTCCGGCCTTTCCTGACTTTATAATGTTCATGTAAAGTCTCCCCAAAAAATTACCATTTCAGTGATGTATATGACTGGCAGAGGCATACATAGGGACTCAGTAGGGTCGTCATCTGTCACTGCACCTATTGAAATGAATGTTCATGAAATCTATTCTTGGCACAACTAATGGATGGGTTCAAATATAACTGAGAACAACTGCAGGATGTGGGCAATCTACATGATCATTTATCCTCTACCGCGACGCTGTCTCGGGTCTGAAAGCTTCAATGTCGCAAAAAGAGAGCCCGAAAGTCTGTCCATACAAATGAGAAGTACACATACAGTGTACGTTAGACTTTCAAGCTTTGGTTAACGTCTCTGGACTGAAAATCAATTCATAACATCCAAGTAAGATCAAGTGTCTCCCACCGTCTGCTGTTCTGGACTCGTAAAAACAACCAATCCACGACCTCGCGCACACCTTGTCTGCCAAAAGTGAGAAATCAACGTCAACAAAAGTAAAATATTGTCGAAGAGTTAAGTCAGCGCACCCACTAAGTGCGGACACGCCCATAACGTCCAGACTGGCAATTCGTTGGCGCCTTCGCTCAACTTCCATCCCTTCGTCCTCTCCGTATCGTCGTCTTGCGCTCTCCCGCCGATGGTGATCCCATGCTTCATAGTCGTGCCTTATTTCTGTCGCTGACAGGCTCTCAGGAGAATCTTGCTTGTTCGCGAGAAGGAGGAGGGGAACATTAAGGATTTGTGGAGACGACAAAACCGAATCTAGTGGCCGCAAAGGAAAGATGTAAGGTCGAAAGACACACGACACAAGTATCTTTACCGAAGACTTCCCATCCCTCGCCCAGCCGCTCCCGGTCCTGAGCGTCGATCACATACACAAC
>Ga0307518_10002500_pt1 | contig 13420 bp, 10 predicted proteins | sample 25_EM_MG_FD_203889 | JGI IMG/M metagenome (GOLD analysis project Ga0307518, IMG submission 203889) | Populus trichocarpa ectomycorrhiza microbial communities from riparian zone in the Pacific Northwest, United States - 25_EM | ecosystem: Host-associated > Plants > Roots > Unclassified | place...
CTACATTTTGCTTATAGTCTATCAAGTTCTGTACAATATAACCCTCTTCTGTGTTGTCTGTCCAGGTCCAGACATGGCATGGGATTCTGGGAACTCTGTTACCAAAAAAGGTTGGTTTGCTGATGAAGAGTGTTCATATTGACAAATGATGGATCTACAAAACAGTGGGTAGAACCTGAATCTACTAACACAGGAAAAGGAGGCATAGTATGGTCAACAATTGTTACAGAGGGTCGGAGAGAATTTGGATTGGAAAGAGCAGCTGTGTTGAGTTGGGCCTCTATAGGTGCACAGTCGGGAACAATGCAACTCCCACTCTGTGCGGAGTCTCAGAAGTTGCTGTCTATTTTTTTTGCCTCAGTGGAGGCCGTTGGTTTGGCTTCTGACATGTTCATGGTAGCAGCAGTAGCTGCCCTAGCTTTGGCTGCTCAAGAGCCTGACCTGAGGCAGTCCTTGTCCTTGTGGCCAGTTGCTCCACAGAACATACACAGGTTCATGTTGAACCTGCACTTGCGTTCCTCAGAGGTCAGCTTGCCGTCCTTGCCGAGCATGTCCGAAAGCTCAGCAGTCTTGCCCAACTTGTTGGCTTTCTGAGTTGGGGTTGACAATGAAGAGGACTGGGCAGCATTGCCTGAGGATTTACCCTTATCAGTTTTACCTGACTTGGTGTTGGGGGTGTTGGTACTAGTGCTGGTAGAGGTTTTGTTCTGATGTGCAACCTCTTCCTTGCATTCCCAATATCGGGCATTGATCTCCTGCATTCAGACATATGGCAGTGACATTAAGGCCATGCATGGCATTATGCATCAACACAGGCATGCCACTGGCCTTGTCAACACTGCTACTCCCCACTGAACTAGGCAATGCTACAGAACTGTTAGAAGATTATCATGTTTGGTATCTGGACAAACCCAAACCACTTGCATCCATGTATAGAGTTTTAAAGTCCAGTCCAGTCTGGTTTTTTTGTCTTTTTTGGAAATGGACCAGACTGGACTGCTTTGGGAAGCCTGGGAGTGGTTCATGGACTGCTTAAGGACTGGTCCAAAGCAGTTGCAACCGGTTTTTCAAAAAACCAGTCCAAAACCACTCAAAAACAGGTCCAAACCACTAAAAAAACCAGGTTTTTTTTGCATTTTATTGATATTTTTCACATCAAAGGTGTGTCAGATAGCATATAAATACTATGTATACACTGTAGGAATTATGTACAAGTCATTACATATTTATTTGTGCCATACTTCATCCAAAAAATCAATTTTACACCCCTTAAGACCCCCTGCAGGCCAAAATTAGCCTGTGATATAGGGGTTTTTATACCATATATGTATTGCTTACATAATGCGGTTGCAACCAGTCTTTTTCATCATTCTCAAAAGTAGGCAACTGGCAACTGCAGTCCAGTTGTGACTGGTCCGGTCCAGTCCGGTTTCCAGTCTTTTTGCAGTCCTATGGACTGGACTTTAAAACTCTATCCATGTAGTATTACTCCTACCTCCATTTCTCTTATCTGTTTCTCTCTGACTTGTAATATCACTCTCAACCTCTCCCATCAGTCTCAAACATAATATCACTCACTCTGTCTCTCAGTCCAGTTTTCTCTTATAAAACAAAAGTAAAAACTAATTTACATCCTATTTACAAGGCCTGGACCAGACCATCTACTCCAGCATACCACTGCCAGGGTTCTCCTGCTCCTCATGGAGCCCCTGGACTTCTTGTTTGACCTCCTCCAGGTTGACCTCTGCCTCACTGTCCTCCAACTCCCTCATCCTCGTCCCAGGGTGCCATAAAGAAATGGCACTCCTTGAGAAAGATCTCAAGGCTGGCCGTCAGCTGCTCATTGCCTCTGGCCACTGAGCAGGTGGCATCTGCGACCCAGCGCATCTGCCTGGTCATCTCCTTGACAGCTCCAGTCAGCCTGTCCAGCCACTCCAGGAATGGTCCAGGATCAAACCCAGACTGTTGCCCAGATGGCCCCAGTACCTCGACAATGTCATTATTGACCTTCACAACCATCTTCTTCTTTTTCTGCTTCTCCTCTCCTCACAGTGACGTTGTGACCTTCTTCGCCTTGCCCTTTCCCTTGTCCACTACCAGACCCAGTCCCCCCACCTCCAGCCACTTGCACTTCTCTTTCAACCTGGCACACTTCATGCATGCCCACTGCTTGGACTGTGTGGTGCTTCACACAGTGCACACATTTGCATAAGGGTCAGTAGTGAAGATGAAAGAAAGAATTGAAAATACTCACTGGACCTCTGCAACCAGACCTGCCTCTGGTTCCTCCCTCATCCTCTTCTTCAATGCCTCTTGCGCCATTGCTCTCTGCCTTGCCACTACCTCTGCAGCCCTCCACTGCACCTCCACCCACTCCTTCTCTGCCTGCTTGCATGCTTGGCACTCTGCCTCCTCTTTGGCCTTGCACTCTGGCTCTGCCTTAGCTTGCTCCACCTCCTCTCATGCCCTTGTCTCCGCCTCTTCACGTGCTTGACTCTCCACCTCTTCCCTGCATTGCTTCTCCTCCCTCTTCACTTGCTTGTGACAACAGTGCTCCTTTGGCATCGAGAATGTTGGACTTGTCCTTGCTACCAGACTGTAACTCCAGTATTGAGGCCTTGGTCCAATCCCTGGACTTGTTGGCAACAGGGGCAATGAGGCTGTTGGACTTAGTGGTGGCAGACATGATGATAGATGGCAAGAAAGTTCATGGACTTTGGCATGGGAGGAGGACTCATTGGTCTGGTGGGAAGAGCAGGAGAGGCAGTTGACAGTGATGGTGAGGTTGTGGAAGACAGCTAGACCAGGGTCTAGTTCCTCCAGGGCATCGACAAATTCATTGTTGTTGTTGTTGCCATCTCCGAGGTCATCTGGATCATCTCCAGGACCATCCTCAGGGCTGAACCATTGGAATTGACTGGGTTCATGATGCTCTGGAGTGGAGTCACAATGGTAGGGGAAGCCATCACCGGGAATGGATCCACAGTGACCAGGGTCTGCAGCACCACAAAGGCTCTGAGATGCAGCATCATGATACAGAGTCATCAACACTACTGGGCTTTGAGCTGTGAAGCTCCTAAATTGGCTTACAGAAGCCAGGGGTTGCCTGCAGTTAGACAGGGCTTGTTGGGCAGCAAAGAGGTGGAGGTCATTTACTGCACCTGCTTCTTCAGCAAGTGCTGCAGCAGTACAAGCATGAGAGCAAGTAGTCATAGTCATAAGGAAGAGGAGCTAGCAGAGCATACGAGTTTCAGATAGTGAACCCACACAAATGCGAGTCTGAAATACTGTCAAGTCCAGGTCTACTCCAGTAGGGGGTCCAGTCAAGTCTGGACGAAGACAGATGAAGGAGGAGGGCAGAGGGCTGGACAAGAGGTTAGTCCAGCTGGAGTTGGTGACTGCTTGGATTCAACAACTAAAAACAACAAGTGTTGATCCCTTGTGTAGGTTCCAGTCAAGATGATGGGGACAGAGACAGACAGAAACTGGAGTAGTGACTAAGTTGATTTCAGACTGAGGAGTACAGGATAATCTACAGAGTACTTATACTAAGTGCAAACTAGGGACAAGTATATACGGTGACAAGTAAACAGCCTAAAAGGTGGACAAGGGATAACCAGAGAAAGTACTAGGTCAGGTCCGATGAAAATAAAGTCAGGTCCAGTGAAAATGATACAAGGCAAAGGATATAACAAGTACACAGAGAACTCATGACCAAGCAGGGTTGATGGTGAGGTGTGGTAATAAGCGAACAGGGAGAAATGCCTCTTGAACTCAAACCACCACCTTCCCCTTTGGGATGGTCCCCCCCCCCCACCAAGCATCAGTGCTTGTCCACATCCCCTTGCACAATTCTTCTCTCAGAGATTGGAAAGTGCTATCATGCCTTTCCCAAAGGTACCTTCAAGGCCCATTTCGCTTCCCCCGCAGTCCCCCGATCAGTCCTCCATCACCTTGACACCCATCCATTCCAGTGGTCTTGGACCACAAAGGCTGGCCTCAATGCTGGCAAATCCTTCCTTGTTCCCACTGTCCCGACCTCGTGTCCAAAGGATAGCCCCAAGGCTACCCATTGGTTAGTCTCCATCTTCCACACCTTTAAATCACAGCTCTCCCCTCAGGTGCTCGACCAGTCGATGGGCAGGGTCCTCCCTGCCTTTGTCAAACTCTATCAAAATAATATGCTGATGCACTTGTGTGCTCAATGTGCTCACCCCAGGGTGGGAAGAGTCCCCACTGCTCCTCCCCCTTGTGTCACCCCCCAGCTGGCTGTGAACACCCCCACCCTCAACCCCCCAGCATCATTGTGGAGCTCCGTGCAGAGATTGCAACTCTGCAGAAGGAGGTCCAGGCCCTTTGCTCCATACACGAGGCCTCCACCTTACCCCCCCTCTGTCACGACCATGTCCAACTCCGGGTCTTATCCGGTCACTCTGGTTGCATCACAGCTCTACAGCTCAACTCTGGTCGCACTCACACTGATACCCTTCAGTTAAGTACATCCCTTGGTCTATGCTCTATTCGCTCGTTACCACACCTTGCTGTTTACCCTGTCTTGATGTGAGTTCTCCGTGAGCTCAATATATCCTATACCTTATAGCATTTTCACCGGACCTGATTTATTTTATCCGGACCTGACTTTATTTTCACTGGACCTGACCTAGTCCTAACTCCAGTCATTCCTTGTCCGCTATTAGATTGTTTACTTGTCACCATATGTACTCAACCCTAGTTTCTACTTAGTATAAGTACCCTCTAGTTTATCTTGTACACCTCAGTCTGAAATCATCTAAGTCACTACTCCTGTCCCCTTGTCTGTCTCCATCTCTGTCTCCGTCTCCACCTGACCAGAACCTACGCAAGGGATCAATGCTCGTTGTCCTTGTTGTTGAATCCAATTGGTCGCAACTCCGGCCCGGGCTAACCTCTGCCCAAACCTCTGACCTCTGCTCTCGTCCGCTTTCGTGCAGACTTGACTGGACCCCCTACCAGAGTAGACCCAGACTTGACACCCTCTCCCTGTGCACCACCCCCACTGTGGTTTGTTGAGTATACGCACGTAGCTTACATAATCACGGTAGTAAATTTTTCGTACTCATTACCTTTGCACCTCAGTGACCTTCCTTTATCACTGAGGTGAGCTCTCCTGGTTTATTCCCTTTGTTACTGTACTTACTTATCTACCAGTCTCATAACCCAATAGGTAGATAATACTAGTGACCTTCCTTTATCACTGAGTCTCATAACCCAATAGGTTATGAGCCCTGCTCTCGCGCTCTAATTCCGGAAGAAATTTTGATACAGAAGCAATACCTACTATGGCGAAAGATTCGGACTACTCCTCTCTGCAAGTACCAACACTAAATGTGGATGGAAGCAACTGGCTGTACTACAAGGCTCGAGTCGAGTGGGCTGTAGGCTCAAAGGGCCTGACAGGTCACCTGAGCGGTCTCGTCCCTAAACCAGAAGATCCCGCGCATGGGAAAGATTCTTCTTGGAAACCCACGACCGCCAAGCAAAAACTTGTTAGTGAATACCCAGAAAAGATGAAGTACTGGTCAAAACACGATGGATACGTCAAACAAGTCATTGCTGCTTCACTCCCGGAATCCCTGTTCCTTCGAGTTCAGAAAGAAGAGACTGCGAAGAGTGTGTGGGACACACTCACAAACTTATTCCAGAATCGTTCCCGTGTCGTAGCCATCGACCTCCGCAGGAAACTGCAAGAAACTCGCTGTACCGAAAAAGGAGACCTCTGTGCACACTTTGACAAGTTGCGCTCACTGCGTGAACAGCTTGCCGCACTTGGACAGTCCATTTCGGATGACGACTTTGCAGCCATTGTCATCAGCTCACTTCCAAACTCCTATGACTCCAACATTGCAGCTATAACATCCTCAGCTGTAGTCTCACAGACAGATCTCGCTCCCGATTTCATCATGAAAATTCTCTCTGATGAGTACAATCGGCGACAGACTCGCTCGAAGAAAACTACTAGCAACAATGAGGATGCCGCTTACTCAGCGAAGGACTCAAAGAAGTCTACTACTGTCTGCGAAAACTGCAAGAAGAAAGGTCATTCGAAGGAGCAATGCTGGAAGGATGGAGGCGGAAAGGCAGGGCAGGCACCAAAGTGGTTCCTGAACAAGACGAAGAAAGGAAAGGAGACGGAGAAGGTAGCAACTGCTACTACTGCAGCGAGCGCAGCCACGCGACCTGATGGAGACACTGAACCGGACGGTGTTTGGCTTGCACATGCACAGGACGATGACTGGCTAACAGAGATTGCTGAAGAAGATACCCCAAATCTCGCAGATCTCAATATTGATGAGGAAGAAGCCTATACAAAGACTTATGACCACGCACTCCTAGCTGGAGAAGGCCTCAACTCGCATGAAGAGACAACTCTCTTTGATTCGGGTGCATCACGGCACATGTCTTCTTACCGCGGTCAATTCCTGGACTACAAGCCCATTGTACCTAAGCCCATCACTGCTGCCGACAACCATACTTTTCACGCGATCGGAAAAGGTGATCTTATGATTTCCCTACCTAACGGCAAGGGACACTCTCGCATTCGTGTCCGAGATGTTCTCTATGCGCCGAAAATGGGCATTACACTTGTTTCCATCAGCAAGCTTGACCTAGCAGGCTATGCAGCACTTTTCCGTGACAAACGTTGCCAAATCTTTGGTGCGCAGAAGAAAAAGTTGGGTGAAGTACCACTGAACAAAGGCCTCTACTGTGTCAAACGTCCGCGCCACATTTTTGCTGGCCTAGCCAAAGCTTCGGACCCACTAACAATGGCCGAAGTACATGCTAGACTTGGACATATAGCCCCAACAGCCATACGTGCCATGCTGAAGGACGGCACAATTACTGGTATCACCCTTGACGACACTCACTCCACCATGGGTGCATGCGACTCCTGTGAGTATGCAAAGGCTACCCGCAAGCCCATAGGAAAGGAACGGGACCCTCCGCGCCGCGAAGAACTAGGTGACGAGGTCCACACTGACCTGTGGGGACCCTCTCCTGTCCAAACGCCTGGCCATAGCTCGTACTATGCTTTGTTTACAGACGATCATACAAGGTATACTACTTCGTACCTACAAAAGACGAAGGCCGAGACATTTGCATCCTACAAATCCTACGAAGCCTGGCTGGCTACCCAGTTCGACACCAAAGTAAAGCGTTTGCGCTTGGATCGCGGTGGAGAGTACCTGAGTAACGAATTCAGCCAGCACCTTAAGTCGAAGGGAACGGAACACCGTGTTACCGTCCATGACACGCCGGAACATAACGGCGTGGCTGAACGCCTCAACCGCACGCTCATCGAATGTGTCCGTACGATGATCCATGCGAGTGGCTTACCCAAAAACTTGTGGGGGGAAGCCATTATGCACGCGACTTGGCTGAAAAATCACTCGTCAATGTGCCGTCTCGGAACGAAAACACCATACGAAGTACTTTACCAAAAGAAGCCCAATCTTTCGAATATACTGATCTGGGGCTGCCACGTCAAAGTTCACGACAATACCGGCTCGAAGCTTGACATGCGGGCGCGAGATGGACGTTGGGTTGGATTCGACTTGGAGAGCGACGGACATCGGATTTATTGGCCCGATACTCGAGCTGTGGGGGTAGAACGAAGCGTTATCTTCGAGAAACGCAAAGTGGCTGTACCGTACAACGTACCGCTCGAGGGGGAGAGTGGAAACGCGCAAAACGCGAGCGCACAGCCACCCGCGCAGTCACCACTGACGCAGAACGTAATGCAGCGTTCATCTGCGGAAACGGTCGATCAGCACGTCGAAACGGACACGATCGGGCACGCACCTGACCCACTAGGCACCACCTTCGAGATGCCTCCACCTCCACCTCGCTGTTCCACCTGTCAACGCTTCGAATCGGATTACACAAGGCGTTTGCGGACGGGCGAAGGCACGCGTGACGGTCGCATCATGCTCGACCGTATGCGGGAATTGCATGACGCTGACCGCAGCACGCAGGACAACGCAACGCTTGCATTGATCGAAGACGAGCTGGCCACGGGCGACGGCGAAGGCGTCAAAGACGTCTATGCCATGGCTGCTGGAGTCGAGATGGACGGATTAGATCCATCAATGGTGAGCGAGGCGCGATCGCGTACGGATTGGACAAGATGGCAAAGCGCAATTAATGCCAAATTGAAGAGTCTCAAAGACACACGTACCTGGAACGTGGTCGAACGACCAAACGGCGTGAACGTCGTAGGCTGCAAATGGGTCTTCAAGATCAAATGCAAAGCCAACGGTGAGATCGAGAAGTACAAGGCCCGACTTGTAGCCAAGGGCTACTCGCAGATCCAGGGCGTTGATTACGATGAAACCTATGCACCCGTCGCTAGGCTAGCGTCTCTACACACCGTACTCGCCATTGCAGCCTGCAACGACTGGGATATTGAAGTATTCGACTTTCACTCCGCATTCTTAAATGGCAAGCTAGGCAAAGGTGAAGACATTTACATGGACCTACCTGACGGCTACACTACGAACGGAAACTTCGTTCATCCAGTCGCAAAGCTAAATGTCGCTCTCTATGGCTCTAAACAGGGTGCACTCAGGTGGTACCAAGAGCTCAGCTCTACTCTGAGTGAGCTTGGGCTCAAATGCGCGCACGCAGACTGGGGAATCTTCTATGGGCAGATCGGACACGATATCCTAGTACTAGCTAGCCATGTTGATGACTGTACGCTAACTGGCAGCTCTCCCGAGCTCATCCGTTCGTTCAAGGCGGAAATTGGATCGCACTACAAAATTACTGACTTAGGGCCTATTAGCTGGCTACTCGGAATGAAGGTGACGCACAATCGGAATGCCCACACAATATCGTTGTCACAGCAGACGTATGTCGAAGCCATCCTCGCCAAGTATAACCTCGCCAACTGCAAGTCTGCCTCCGTTCCTATGGACCCAGGCCTTAAACTCTCGCGTGACCAGTCGCCGCAATCAGCCGAAGAAATTGGACACATGAAAAGTGTTCCATATCGAGCCGCCGTTGGATCGTTGATGCACCTGGCGGTAGGAACCCGTCCAGACATTGCATTCGCTGTCTCTACAGTCGCGCAGTTCAATAATGCGCCTGGAGAACCTCACTGGGAAGCTGCGAAACACATCTATAGGTATCTTTCTGGTACTAAATCCCTTGCACTCACTTTCAGAGGCATAGAAAAGGGACTTGAAGGGTACACGGATGCAGACGGAGCCTCACAGGAACACCATCGGGCCATAAGCGGCTACACATACCTACTTGATGGCGGAGCAGTCAGCTGGGCCTCACGCAAGCAAGAGCTCGTCACGCTCTCGACTGCAGAAGCCGAGTATGTCGCAGCCACCCGTGCAGCCAAAGAAGGCCTATGGCTTCGTCGACTCATCGGAGAAGTATTTCGTCCACTTGCTCACCCGATTCCTCCCCACTCAGACAGTCAATCTGCTATTGCACTTACCAAAGACGGTAGCTATCACGCACGTACCAAACATATTGACATACGATACCACTTCATTCGTTTTGCTGTTGAAAACCATTCTCTTCGCCTCATTTATTGTTCCACTGACAACATGATTGCAGACACTCCTACCAAACCCTTACCCACCATTAAAGCTAAACGTTTCGCTACAGCACTTGGACTTCGTTCCAATTGAGGGGGAGTGTTGAGTATATGCACGTAGCTTACATAATCATGGTAGTAAATTTTTCGTACTCGTTACCTTTGCACCTCAGTGACCTTGCTTTATCACTGAGGTGAGCTCTCCTGGTTTATTCCCTTTGTTACTGTACTTACTTATCTACCAGTCTCATAACCCAATAGGTAGATAATACTAGTGACCTTCCTTTATCACTGAGTCTCATAACCCAATATGGTTCCCCCTCACCCTCCCTCCCCCTCTGCCGCCTCTTCCATGTCTGTAGTTGTAAAGGGAGTAATCTCCCTTTACTGCTGACCACTAGATGGTCTATACTAGTTTAGTAGTGCTTCTGCTTTCGTAAGCAGAAGCGCCCATATATATAGTGCTGGCACTAATTACATAAGCTATCTACCTTTTAACTACTCTATCACTGTACTATCACCTACCCTCAATACAACACAGGTCGTGTTCTTGAGGGTGTGACTACCAGTTATCAGAGCCAGCAACCACTTACAGTGGTTCAGGAGTGCACCACCCACCCTGATCATATGTGGCTGCAGCCTGTACTAGACAATCAGTTCTGCCCCCCAGCCTTCCAACACATTGACTCCTCCATGGTCCCCATATTCTCATATGACATGCCCAAAGACATACAGCAGGTGCTGCAGCTGATCTACACGGCGGACGTCTGATTCGTGGGTTTCAACTCCAACAGTGACCTCTGTGTTGCCACTTGGGCTGTCCCTGAGCTTGTCATCACAGCAGTTGTTGTGCCAATTGGTGCCCCTGTTTCCCCCCCTCCCTACCTACTAATTACCTATCCCCCCCACCCATCCTTTAGTTGCCCATTCTTGGTTCCACTAGGTACATAGTGCATGGGGGTGGCATACACCCCTGTTGCCTGTGCCCATTGGTTTTTACCAGGCACTTGGGTGTGTGGTTAGCAGTGGATGCTCTGGTCATGTTAGGCTGTTTATGTGTTTGTGTAGCCAGTAGAGTGCAATATGGGGCAGCATGCCTCAATGCACTATAATATTTAAAATAAAAAAAAGTGAACAGGGAATAGACGAAGGGTCATACTTAACGGAAGTGTAACTGTGCAACCATGACCAGAGTAACTGAGAGCGACCAGAGTTGAGCTGTAGGGCTGCAATGTGACCAGAGTAACCAGTTATGATCTGGAGTTGGACATGGTCATAACAGAGATGACCCTAGTAATGAAGATGACTATGAGGAAGGTCCACATACTCCAGTCGGATCTCCTCCTGCAACTCTGCTTCTGCCAGACATGCTCCTACTTGGAAATCTTGTCACCACAATTGAAGGACTTGCCTCCTCTCGGACTCAGGACTTGAGACGACCCTAGGCGAAAACACCAAGGACCCAACTACACGCAGAGACTCTGAGAGGATAGGAGTCGAGAGACTAGGGCAAAGGCCCAAGATGAGCTTGAATGGAGAGCCTCTGGGTGCTGGATTGCACTGTATATATACAACTCTACATGAGGGCTATGCAAGGCTATTCATGAGGCTACGTACTGTGCAATGCTATGTTAGTGATGTCATAGTGGAGCTAAGGCTATGTGGAATGACATCAAGGGAAGGTAGCATGTACAGCATGAGGCACAGGTCTAGACTAAGGTAGATAAGATACGGCTGTACACTACGATAAGATAAGATGCTATCTAACCACAGATTAGATGAGATAAAAAGTTGGACCATTACACTACTCCTCCCTCAGGTGCAGGATTCCAGACTGCAGAACTGAGCATTGCAAACCGTAAGGTTGTCGGGGACACGACTAAATAACGAATCAAAGTCTGCTTGGGCCATACAAAACTTTCGAGGAGCAGAGGGATTTTCTCGATAAAAGCGCTCAACTACCAAGGGAGAATTCTTCAAGTTTGACAAGGGTTCCCAAGTTCTCTCATGTTCTTCATATCCTTTCCAGTGCACTAGGTACTGGAATTGCCTTTTATAAATACAAGATGCTACTATATAGTCCACTTTGTATTCTTCATCGCATTCTTCAGAGACATGCACCGGACCAGGCCAAGACACGGGTTGACCAGGGAGAGGTCCTAAATAAGGTTTTACTCGGGAAACATTCACAACTGGGTGAATCCGAAGGGTTTTCGGGAGCTTAAGCTCGACCGCATTCGGGGTTACACAAGTGACCTCATAGGGGCCAATCCACTTTTCTGTAAGCTTCTTAGAAGCGCAATTTAGCATGCGAAGATTGTCCGTAGAGAGCCAGACTTGCTGGCCTACAACATAGTCTGGGGCAGGATTTCGGTGCTTATCCGCCTGAAGCTTCATATTGTGTTTTGCCTTTTCGGAAGACTCAATGACTTTGTTAAATATAGCGGTGAAGTCTTTGGCTGCTGGGGCCACTGTATCCACTGGCTCAACACCCATACGAGGGGAATAACTCCAGGTAATTCCGAATGGTGAATCAGTAGTTACTTCCGAAACCGTATTGTTCCAGACGAACTGAGCAATCTTGATACACTTAGCCCATTCATTCTGTCGATCGTTTACATAGGTTTGGAGATACTGATTAATTTTGCGGTTCAACCGCTCCATTTGACCATCGGTTTGGGGGTGAAATGCCATAGACATTTTCCTTTTTACACCTAAAAGTCTATACAACTCCCCCAGGAAGTTGCTCGCAAAGACCGATCCATGGTCAGATACCTCAGAAGACGGGAGTCCATGCTGACACCAAACATGATCTCTAAATAACTCAGCGGTTGACAGGGCGGTTTCCTCCTTTGTACAAGGCACAAATACGACCTCCTTGGAGAACTGATCAACCACGACTAAGACATAATTATAACCGAGGGATTCCAGCATCTCGGTAAAGTCCATTGTGACGTCAAGCCATGGGCCACTAGGGGTGGGAAGAGGAAGAAGTCTTCCAGAAGTCTTTTGATTCAACACCTTAGACTGTTGGCACTTCTGACAGTGCTTTACATAGGTTTGAATTTGTTCCTTCATTCCTTTCCATGTGTAATGCTTCCTGAGTGCATTATAAGTAGCTTTTACCCCTTTATGACCAGCAACAGGAGTGTCATGAAAGTCTGTGATAAGTGACTGGCGCTCTTCATAAGTCTGATCAGTGATGTTGATCAACTTAATAGATACGGGGTTTAACAAGGTCTGATCCTTGTTATCTTCAGAACTAGAGACGTAATAGTCCGATCGCCTACTAAGCGGATCTGCAACGTGCATCTGGGTTCCCTTTTTATAGATAAGCGAGTAATTAAAGCACGTCATCCACATTTGCCAGCGCGCTTGGTGCTTAGAGAGATTCTGCGACTTCATAAAATACGTTAAGTTGTGATGGTCCGTATATATCTTGAAAGCGTAAGGAGTGGCTTCGAGATAATGGCGCCAGGCCTCAGTTGCTTTTATGATGGCCAGCATCTCTTTGTCATGAATAGGATAGTTCTGTTCAGGAGGCATCATGGAGTGTGACATGTACACTGTCACGCACCAAATGTGTTTGGTACTGTGGACATGGAGAAAGTTAGCCAATGAACTAATGCAAAGTACACACCCAAGATCTGTTGAAAGATTGTCCCGACTTGAGGGATACAGACAGCCCTCGCTATCCATATCATGCAAAGTCAAGACTATCCTTATGCGAAGAATGAATACAAGCTTGTTGTAGCCATCTATCGCACAAGAATGACTATCCTGGAGCAAGAGATGACTGCCGACATCTAGCAGTTATCCCTCGCACGAGAA
>Ga0307518_10002501_pt1 | contig 13414 bp, 22 predicted proteins | sample 25_EM_MG_FD_203889 | JGI IMG/M metagenome (GOLD analysis project Ga0307518, IMG submission 203889) | Populus trichocarpa ectomycorrhiza microbial communities from riparian zone in the Pacific Northwest, United States - 25_EM | ecosystem: Host-associated > Plants > Roots > Unclassified | place...
CGGTCCGTCGATGGTCACACTCATCGTCGGCTCGCGGTGGCCACGCATTATCATCCACGTTTCCTCCAAGTGGTCGATCAGGCAAGGGTAATTTGCTTGTAAGGGGAGGAGAGACGCATGAATTACAAAACCCTTGACCGTGTGCTAGAGTTATCTTGCCGTGGCGTTTCGCTTTGTGATATGATCAGACTCCGATGGATCGTTTCAAACGCATGTCGTCGCCAACTCGGGGTAGTCGAATTGAGGGGAATGAAGGCATGTTATCACGGGTCAATATGACATAGTAATGTTCCTGCCAGTTTTGAAGGCAACCGCACCCTAGGTGTCCCGGAGACGAGGGAATCGTTGAGCTTCGACGCGAGAATATCGCAGCTGTATTTCAAAATACTACAATGCACACTACATCGAAAGACGCACTCCTGCCTCCTTGTGACCCACCGTCCACGCACAAACGGCAAGTGCAGCCTGCGGGAAAACAGGATTAATGCAGTGATTTGAATTAAAGTTTGCAAGGACTTTACGCCTCAACAGGCTAACAATGACCAGGGGAGCCAAAATCAAAATCACGAAGCAGTTCCAGCGAATACAGATTGAATTCAAGATAGACGATCCCTCCATGTCCGACGATGAAGGCGCGTCACATCGACACTCTTCTGACTGTCGCCTTCGCCCACGTGCATATGTTTCTTCCGTCGTCCCGTCAATTCTCCCAGAGGACATGTCCCCCTTTGTTCTGGGCCCACGATACTATGGTCCACGACGCCAGTGGTGACTAGCATCAAATGACCCATGGCCTGGTGAGGAAATGGGCGCCTCGAGGTTGGTCTTCTTCGTCGCCTCATGTCATCCATGTCTGGAAATACGAGTCTTGATCCAAATCGTCATCGCGGCACGACGCCGTTCCGGTGACGTTGACAACGTGCTACCAAGGCTTCTCCTCGCCCCGTTGGTCAAGTGTGGTACTTTTCAGAACGCTACCCGCCCGTTGGCTCTGACATTTTCGCCGTAGTTTCGCCTCGCAGGAAAGCTCGACGTCCCTTTCGTCGCTCGTGCCGTGGAAAGGCTCCCGGGCGACACGGAGACTCGTACCGGTCGAGATAGCGCCTTGCCACTTCGTTACGTGTAAAACAGTTCATGGGGAACCGTCACGAGCGGTCCTAAGCCTCCAAAGCCGCGTTAATTCCTAGAGCAGGGCGAAATGCGCTCACCTTCCAGACCTATCACTGCGCAGATAGGGAATCGGTTCTTCGGAGATCCCCCAGGACCGGTAAGTAAATAACCACGAGTAAGCGTCTGTACGCCCCGTATACAGCAGGGCTGTCCGCATCGGGCACCTTCATCGACTAGACAGCAAGTAATGAGTAGAGAGAACGGCATGCGAGTGGTCCATAGAGTGATCTCATTCCTCCGACCATGCTAATTTCCGTACATCCGACGAGCAACTGCGTAATGCATGGATGGAAGGAACTTAAGAGAGGTCGGGGCTAGAGTGTCACCGCGTCGAGAGAGGTAAACTGCCAGAAGAGTGTTATCGTCGCAGGAACAGCCATTGGTCTTCTGTGAGTGGCCCAACTTACTAGTAGTAGTAGTATTGATAGTGAGTGTGCCAGGGTCGTCGTCCTGAATGAAGGAAAACTTAACCAGCTCATACGTACAAACGGGGGTTACGCAAGCCTGTCAATGGCAACGTTCGATAAGTTCGCAAGGGTGAGGACAAAGACTGCATGATTCGCGGGGTTTGCCAATGCGGGAGAACAAATTTCCAGAAAAACAGCGCTGTTGCTGTAGTTGCTGTGGGTGACTTCAAGAGCCAGCCCCCATCAAGCGGGGTCCTGTGATTCCGAGTAGCTCTGTATTACTGCACCGACTGCCAGCCAGTGAGTGACAATGACAAGATCGCTCCTCATCTGCGTGGAGGAGTCTGCCACGATCGTTAGTCAGGCCTTCAGGATGGTTCTTGACAAGGCGCATTGCACCTCAATCAAGGGCCAGGTGAGCACAGCCCGGCCGATCAGACCATCCCCGGTGTGGTACGTACGAGCAGGGGTATCCTGAGAACCCATAGTTGGAACTTGGTTAGAGCTTTGTTCAGGGCTGAAAGAGTTTCTCATGATAGAACGTTCAATTCATGATGGATCATGGGGCTGATGGCCCCAGCAGTCGATGAATCTGAAATTCATGACATGAATTAACTTCCAACAGAACGATAAGGCCCAGGCAGGGTACTTGCGTGATTTTGCTATCAAACTTCGCGAAGACGCGCCCAGTGGCATGTGTCCAAGGCATTGCCTACGTACCCCCACTGCTTGGTGTGGTCCAAGTTCGTGCTGACTGAGCCAAGGTTGTGTACGTAGTCGTGGAACACGTTCAACGGCGCAGTGAGGGTCTGGACGTATTCGTCGATCGATCTGAGGTCCCATCGCCGTCTACAACTCAATGACGGTCCCAGATCTGTCTTACATCGCCGCACCGATGGTCAACCAAAGCGACGCACCCTTCCGCATGCTCACGAGGCGGTACGGTGCCACGCTTGCATACACCCAGATGCTCGATCCTCACAAGCTTACCGATGATCGTGAGTACCTTGAGTTCCATCTGCGCGACATCCAGGCGTGCAATGGCGCCACCAGTGGGTCGCATGATGACGACGCAAGACCAGTCGTTGTTCAGCTGTGTGGAAACGACCCCGAGGTGATCGTCAAGGCCGCTAGACAGGTCCAGATGCATTGCGATGGGATAGGTGGGTAGTATATTCTTGTCCTCAAGAGTCCCCCAGTACTATGGACTGTATACGCCCCTGCTTTCGTTGGTCGCAAAGTCCACTAGATCTTAACCTGGGCTGTCCACAAGAACATGCAAGAGAGGGACACTTTGGCGGGTACCTTCTCGGAAAGAAGGACTGGCCACTCGTGCAATCTATAGGTACATCCCACCTCCTTTACCTTCGTCCCACCTCCTTTGACCTCCGCCCACAGTTTCAGCAATGTCTCATTCTCTCCTTATTCCTACGTCGACCAAAATCCGCCTCTGCCCCTCATCAACACCGACAGCCACGACGGCCACCTTTGGTCGTCTCCTAGAGCACGCAGGCGCATCCTGGGTAACGCTGCATGCGCGTCATGTCTCCGCCAAGCGACGGCGACAGGGCGCAGCAGACCTCGATGCCGTGCGTGCGGTCAAGGAGGCCCTAAGCGTACCCGTCGTCAGTAATGGCAATGTGCGCACACTCGAGGACGTTCGAGCGAATCTGGAGTACACGCAAGCGGATGGGGCGATGGTAGGGGAGACGCTGCTCGGAAATCCCACGTTCGTATTTCCAGTTTGGTGTCCTATTTTTTGAGGAAGGGCTGAAGCCTAAGATGGACAGGTTGTTTTCAGGAGGGGATGTACCAGATCCTGTGCACATTTCCCTTGATTATTTGAGTATCTGCAAACAATTTCCTGACATCGCGCCTCTCAAAACGATCCAAACACATGTGCGACGCTTCGTTGAGCTTCAATGGTTAGCAGATCTCAATGCACACCATCTCAGCACCTGACACTAGGCACAGCTCCCGGCGGCCCTGGTATCCTAAATTCCGAAAGGCGATAAATGACTGTCACAATGTCGGTGAGATTGAGGTCTTGTTATGCAGAAAGGTCAATAGGTGGAGAGGCAAGGCCGCAAAGGCGTTCAGTGGTGAGGAGGACGAACTGGAAGAGTTGAGTGACAATCCAGAAGACAACACCATGGATCACACGGAACATCTCTATACGTGAACAAAACAGCCATACCCATCATAAAGTAGGGGGATACCGATTGCGCCCAGCTACTCTTCTAGGCCCATTGGCCACAGCCACGCATCGAACCAGGGGAGCAAGAGCCAGAAAGGAATGGCTGGCTATGCGATCGTCGAGATCACGGATTTAAGCAGCATTCCGCTTCGAGATCGTCGTCAGAATCCAGTCGATACAACTCAAAAAAGTAAACCAAACACAGATGTATATCAGTGGCGACATTTACATTTGAAAGAACTCTACCAGGGGATTGGTAAAGCTCTCCTGCGGGTTCAAAGAATAGAATACTGCAATGGGCTAAACTGCACACGGATTTGAGTAAACGATTGTCTGACACAAGATTCAAAGGAGAAACATAACAAGGGATGATTGCCCGTCCCAGCCAACCAGCTCACCGAGGGGAGTCAGGTTCTTTTTCGTCAGAAAGTACTCGCGATTTCGGCAAGCAAATGTCAAAGGGGTGTGGAAAACGTATATGTATCAGTTGATATCAGTGGACAGCAGAAAGGACGAAAATAACGCAGAAATATACCAGGACAAGTAACTTTTCACTCAACCCGAGTTACCAACGGCTCCACTGCTGCCTTTCCTTGTCCTGATCACCTTGTTCCTAAGGGCCCTCTCCTTCAGTTCATTCTCACGCATATCCAAGTTTTCCATGGGAACATCCCTCCCGCCATCCCCACTGCTGTCCTACTCAATAGCGATAAGCATCAGAGTCACATAAATAAATTGATATGGAAAGGAAACCAACCTCGTGAGCAGCGCGGTCATCCCACTTGGACCTTCGTGAAGTAGTGGCTTGTCCTTTGATCTTTAGTTCACCTCGGCTGTTCTGAGGGAGATCAGGATCCAATGTGCGGGAGCGCTCCTCGGGCGCGTCGACATCCATCCTCGCAGGGGAAGGGCTACGTCTCACGTTACGCCTGACCCTTGGTGTGTCGTCCATCTCACGCTCACGAGGAGGGGTACGCGAAACAGAGCGGGAGGGACTGCGTCGTCGGTCCCGACGACTTGAGCGGGGACCTGGGGAACGTCTGCTGCGCTGACCGTAGCGTGGGGGAGTGCGAGAGCGGCTCGTGGAACGTAACGGACTAGGTGAATAGCGACGTCGCCGTGGCGGAGGGCTGCGGCTCTCCCTTGCCCGATCCTTACTAGGACCGGGGTATCGTCGCGGAGGCGAACGGGAGTAGCTGGGTGAGCGTCTTCGTCTCCTTGCAGGGGGAGGTGAGCGGGAGCCACGGGAGGGGGAAGGCGAACGGCGGCGGCAGCGGCGAGGGGAAGGAGTTACTGATCGAGAGGGACGGCGACGGGCGAAATGAGGAGGGGGAGAACGAGAACGGCGAACTGCAGGCGGGGGAGGGGTGCGTGATCGGGAACGACGGGCAGGGGGGGAGTTGTATTTCGGGGGTGTCAGAGACCGACGTCGGGCAGGTGGTGGTGAGCGAGAACTGCGTGCATCAAATGGAGATGCAGACTCGGAGCGACGGCGACGAGGGGGTGGCGAACGAGAGAATCGGCGACCGGAGCGCTAATGCACGATAACGGTCAATCGACGTCGGCAAATGGGTAATGGGAATGGGTCTTACACCGCCATTACGGGGATCCCTGCCCCGCCCACCACCTTCGTAACCACCACGACCGCGACCACGACCCCTCCCGCGACCTCTACCTACACCTCCTCGGTCTGATCTCTCATGGCGTTCTCTGTCTCGTATTTCGTCCAGACGCATGCGACGATCTCTTTCATCGATTGCTCGCTGGTCGGATTCCTTTGCTTTGCGGAGTTCCTCCTTTTTCGCTTCTACCATGGAAGTGGGTACTCCTCCAGGACTATCCTGGGATTCCAGCAAGAGGTCCCAAAGTGCTGTCATGAATGCTGGGGTGGACGAGGTAAGGAACCCAGTGAGATTTATTTGCATTTTCTTGGGGTCGGGTGTCTAAGTCGGGTGTAAGCAGAAAATAGTAGAGTAAGGTCGATAATTGCACGCACAGTGTGATGTGGATCTTCCAACAGACCCATTGCATACTCAATGACTACCTCGTCCTCGAAGCCCACTAGTTCAGTGACCTTTTTGGCGATCCATGGTTTGATGACCTCCAAGTTGACTTTTTTCATGTCAACCTGCAAAGAGAAAAAAAAAGAGGACTGCGATGAGCATTCCTCATGGCGACTGACACCAATGTTGATGGACCTTTTTGTCGAACTCTGGAGGAAATTTCATGCTCTTGAGTAGTTTGAGCTCCTTGTCGGAGAAGCGCCTGTCCTGGTCTGCGGACGTGCCCTTGAAAAAACCTGGAAAGTAGAGGTGTATTAACACCCATTTGTGTCATTTATTGTCGTACAGACCTGCGTCAGCCATGATGGAGGAAGAAATCTAAGGCGACGTGGGAGGAGTGTGGCAGTGGCGGTCGGTAGTAGAAATAGTTTAGTTGTCTATTGTAATAGTCTCTTGTAGTCAAATAACCTCCCTCTCATCAAAGCCCACGTTGACTCTCAACACACCTCTCTCGTCGAGCCTCCTCAGCCGTTGTTTCACTACTCTCCCTAGCCCACATTCGCTCCTGTTGGATATCACCACCCGCACCTCCTCAACCCCCGCCCATTGCTTCTTCTCAAATACTCTCGCCATCCCCTCAAAATCCACTGTCGAGATCGCACGGACATCAGCAGGGTACATCGCAAGTGAGAGCACCTCCATCGACGACCGGATCGGCGACAACAGGGAGGTTAACTGCGTTAGCGATGTCCCCACTTCGTCCTCCCCTTGCACAAACGGATCAAATGGCGGCGGCGAGGGTACGACAAGCCCGAAAACATGCAGCTCTGTTAGACCAGTGTTCCATCCGAGGTTTATGTGATCCATGAATGCGTCTACGCATAACCTTTAGTCGGTGGACCAGTGCATTTCGGTGCAAACTTACCTCCCCTCTCTACGAAGCTTTGATCAAATCCCACTCGAAGTTCACTCAAGCCCTCGCCTACGTCTTTCAGGAACCTCCCCACAACCTCTGCCTCCATAATCCCTACACCACCCAGTTTCACACTCGTGATTTTCGATGCACGTATCCCACTTCCCTTCCGCTGCTCGATTCCCGATATTATCCATTCCAATATCGTGTCCATTGGAGTTCCTCTCACTCCTACCACTCGCAACTTAGCCGACGGCGGGCTGATACATTTCTTGCCATCTAGCCAAGTATCGAGGTACCATCTCGGCGCATCTGACGTCAGGCAGTGCACCCTATCCAACGTCAACACTTCCAGTGTGCCAAACTCGGCAAGGAAGCCGCACAGGTCCGCAGCGGTATGGAACGAACATTCATGCAGCGTCAGCTCTTTTGCTTGCCTAAAACTCTCCAGGCATGTGTAGCGGGAATGGGAGGAGAGATACTCCCATGTCACGCGCTCCATCTCGAGGCTATGGACCGCTTCCAAATGAGCCGCAAGGTATGGCAATGCGTCGTTTAGCCATTTAGGATCCCAAGGGTTCCCGCGAGTCTCTCGGACGGACAGATGCATAACGCGACCTGCGAAGCTCGGAATAGACAATGTAGCCAGTAAACACGCCTTCTCGTGGACTCTTGCTTTGGCAGTACCATCGTCTTCTCCGTAACAACGCGTGGTCGAGTCGCAGGTACACCGGTATGCCTCCAACAAATCGATGAGGGCCATACTCCTTAGCCGCCCGCTCAACTGCACACCAGCCCATATCCTCGCACGTGCGGTGTTCAACCACAGCTTGCACACGAGTGAGCACGCGCAGAGCGTCGCAAGATCTGTGGAGTTATACGCCTGCTCTCGAGTTGGACTGAATGGAATACGTTCGGCAATAACTTCGATGATGCGGAGGTGCAATTCTGGGGGTAGATATGGAACAGCATCTGGTACACATGCAGTGACAGGGCGTTCTGCAAGACGTGTTAAGATGGGGGAAACGATCGCAGGAGATACGTGGGAGTGCAAGGACGACCGCCGCCACTGTACTTTGCACGTCGATGTATGGGTGGGTGCAGGCTGGGGTTTGAGGGTGATTGCCATGAACGAGATAGAGATGCCAACGCAATCACCTGGTCAACCAGTAAGTTTCTCTAGTAAGCAGGTCGGTTGGGATGTCGAAGACTCGGGAGTGTATATGTATACGTACTCCAAGTGTGTCGGCGATGCTTTGTGGCGCATCACAGCCCCCACTAGCATGCGGCCACTTTGTGTTTTTACCTCATCGATTCGCGGTGTGTGTGCGGCGAGAGCAATAGCTTGAGCCGTGGGTGTACGAGAATGTACATATCTTACGTGCCATACTGGTCGCTGGCAGACGTTGCAAAGCACCAATGGGCTTTGAATACATGATATATAACCAGGTTCGCAAACTATGTGCCCACATACTACTCGGGGTGCTTGTCCGACATATGACGTCGATCGGATCGCTCTCAGACTCCGACGAGTCTTTCCGCACTGGTCTCTCATGGTGCCGTCGTACTTCCTGATCCAAAAGGCAGTTGCATGTTGTCACAGCCGTCTTCGGATGACAATGATGTGGCCGATGTCTAACTACCGCAGTAACTGCCTTGCAAGTGTAATAGACATGGCTTTGCACTAGAGTGTGCACATTCAGATGATCGTTACTGTTAACCCATGCATTCCATCCACCAACAGAGGTACAGCGACGTCGGCGCAAGGGCACAAAACGATGATGACCTTGCGGCATTGGAGGGACACGTTAGTGTGCACCGCTATGGGATGATCACACTCGGTCTCTCAAGTGAGGTGGGACACCGGCGATAACAACGCACCGACAAGTAGCGCCAGTGTTTTGAGAGCCCCATTATTGACACCAAGCGGATACAGCGTGCACTTGCATAGTTCTCGGAGTTGAGGCACGGGTATGATAGTATAAGCATTCCGGGGACAAAGTCGGGAAGAGAGATGCCAATGGAAATATCACGAGTGACCCGCCATCTTGAATCCTCCTGTGCCACCGGGCTAGCCTCTTGCTCTAGCTTATTAAAATCTAGATAAGGCTAAGTATATAGCATCCCCTCTCGATTGGCGTATCATTTAGACTTTAGGGACATTAGTCACGAACTTCAAGTCATTCTAGGAGTGTTTAAAGACCCCACCCAGATGAGACCAGAAAGCGAATGTCAGGAAGCCATGCGATTGGCTTGCAAATCTAGAAGTGTCAGGTAACGCGGAAGATTGTGCAAAGAGACTCAACATTGGTGCCAATAACCAGGGTGACCGGCCGGGAGTACATTTGCTCCTTTAATCGTGTCTTCAGAAAGGATAATTATGCGGGGACACTGTAATGTACTCCAAGAGGGTCACCGGGACTGTTCAAGATGACGTCCCTCCAATAGCGCGAAACATTGGACAATCACCTTTGCACGGCATGAATGGCTTCGCCCGGGTAGTCAGGTTTGCAAAAACTGAAAATCCGCACAAGCAGCTCTGTGGGAAGGAGCGTAGTCTTTCTCGGACCAGCACATTGATCTTAGTTCTCTGTGTACTTGCAGTTGCAGCGGCACGGACATCTAATACTTGTTTGAGAATTCAGCTGTTGTTCCTGTCGCCCCAACCGAGTGAGCGCTGTGTGGTATTCGTGACGGAAGGCTTAGTAGGTCTGAGGGAATATGACTGTACCGTGAGTCGTGACTTTCCTAATTAGCTTCATCGCACTACAGTGTACACGTTTTCTCTCTGTTCTCTTCACTACGCAGGGGTCGTTCCCTTGGCCGCCGATCAGCAACACAGCCCACTCACGCCCTACCGTACACCCCGTCGTCTTCGAGTAATATTTACATTACCAACCATGTCAGGCAGGTACATCTTGTCACTATTCCTTGTCGTCCTCTTGGCACCCTTCGCCCTTGCCATCAAGTTCATCCTCCCACCTGCCCGATTCCCAGTCGGTAAATGCATATGGAATGCCGCACACACGCACGCGCTAGTCATTGTTACCGCCAACGTCGGACCTGGGCCCAGTCAGCGCGTCGACATAGAAATCATCGACTCGACACCTCAGCAGAATGTTTACCTTTCGAAACGTGACATCAAGGGTGAGACAAGGCTCGCTGTCACCGCACATGCCGACGGAGAGGTTGGGGTGTGCTTCAAAAACTGGCTGTCGCCTGGTGAGTGCAGACTGCATGAGGCAACTTCGCATGTCTTGAAGAGGTAGGGATATTGATGCGGTGAACATATTAGACGTCAAGATTCAGCTGGCCCACAATATGTCGCGTACCATCGACCTTGACATTGACATTGGTGCGGACGCTGTCGACTACAAGTACGCATCTTCGAGCCTTTTTCATATCACTCAACTCACATATCACTCGACAGCGCAATAGCAAACCAGGAGTCCTTGTCAGGACTTGAGACGGAGATGAGAAAGTTGGAGGGGGTCGTCAAAGAAATCGTCGACGAAATGGAGTACCTCAAAAAACGAGAAGAACGATTCGCGGACACAAATCGTACGTCTTCGTTCATACTGTCGGGCTCCGAGCATCATTGACTTTTTGTCCTTAGTTTCAACGAATCAACGTGTGCAGAACTTTGCATGGTTCACGCTCTTCTCACTTATAGGTTTGGGAGTATGGCAGATCTTCCATTTACGTGCCTACTTCAAACGCAAGTACTTGATCGACTGAGCTATGCCACTTCCTATTTCGTATTTCTAATGGACAATTGGACTGCACCAAGTCGCAGCTTTACGTTGTCCTGTACTGTGCGCATTGTTGTCAGGGCCTGGAAACTTTTATTTGATCTCTGGAATCATCGCCAAGTTGTGAACTCTGACTACGCTCTGGGTGAAATGTCTACGCAACGCATGAATGGTAGGTATTATCCCAACTGCGGACCAACCGAATTCCATTCGGTACTAGTGTACATATGTAACAAGGACCAGTCGTACAGTATGAGTCATCAAAGCCAGATCCAATTAAAAGTAGTCCAAGTGGACAGTGCGTCCCCAGAGTAAGAACGAATACCCATAGGTATGTATGCAAGACTAGTAGGGCGTAAGCTATCAGATATCCGTGTCGAAATCAGTTACCCCTGCGCAGGGGATCATGTTATCTCCCCTTTTGACCACGGCAGTTGTATGACACCAATCTCGTACCCGCCGGATATGCTATCATCCAGCGGGGGGCAGACCAGTGTAGATGGGCCCTCACCTTTCCCCTCCGCGTAGCACTGGGAGGTAAATGGTGACGGCATGGATACCATGACAGCCACTTGGACTGTCTCAGGAAAGGAAAACTTGGGCTGGGGAGGGGGAGGGGGATCAGGCAGCTGATGCGTCCATCGCCTTTCCAGCCAGGTAGACACTCGGTTCCATATTGAGGAACGGGAACGAGATGGCATGGATGTCCGCGGTAACGTGGCCTCCTGCGGTGACTGTAATAACGTCGGAGAGGCCTTGGATGTGCTCGCGGGTAATAGAGAACGCACGAACGTGGCCGAAATGGGCTGGACCAACGACAGATGTCAGATCGTTATATCCGCACCACATATCGCGAGCCGCGAAAGGGAGCTTACCTGCAGATCCTTCCAAGGTGCTTCGTGCTGTACACCTTGCGCAGGACGCAGCCATGCCTCCCGAAACGTAGGAGGTGTCCGTAGCGATTTAAACCATTCCGCTGCAGACAGGCCTCCATAGAGTGCCCCGTCGAATTCGTTCCCTTCGAAAGACCGGCCCCACGCAGATGCAACAAACCTAGAGCGTCTGCGCGAGCCGATGCCGCACGAAACGAAGATGAGCAACAAGACGATGAACGTCGCGATGAACCCGAAAAAGTAGTTGCTGCCATTCTGTGAACCGGATCCGCTAGAACTAGGCGTGCTGGTCGGGGGTGTAGTCTCAAACGTCATCGACGGAGTGGTTGACGAAAGCACTGGGGGTAACGAGGCCGACATGGCGGGCAGACCACTTTAAATATATCCACTAAATTTGCGCCTCAGAATCAGTCGAGTCAGAGCGAAGATGGGCGACTACAACTGTTAGTACTTGAGTCAGTGCATGATGACCGCAGGTGGTAGCTTTGTCAGACTCAGGAACAGCCACATCAAAGTCAAGTCCGAACCCCTGCCTGAGATTGCACACGGTGTATTGCTATTCCGCCGAATAATTCACTAAGTAGCAGCTAACCTACATCCATACTTATTGCAACGTCCGAAGCGTCTCGAGTCATACATACATTTACCAATCCGCTTAGTTGACAGAAACCGACCGACCGCATTACAAACGAACCCACGCTGTCCTGCAGCAAACGCGATTTGTCAAACCAATCTGACTCAAGGCCAGTATGAAGCGCGAGCATATTCGCCCGAAAGGCATCCACCAGGTGAACACCTCATCGGAGACCTAGACCGGGATCGAGACCTGGATGCACTCGCAGGCCGATCGCTGGTCCAAGCCGTTGCCTGGTACGAGTACCTCGAGCTGTGTGTGTGGTACGAGCGTTCTTCGCTCGCATAGTATGAATGCATATCCCGGTGGTGGTCCGCATCATGCAAATGGCCGGTGCGCGATGGGTACCCGGTCTCATCGGGAATAGGCGAGTATCGAGCTGGAGAAGGATACCGCTCTGAGTGAGACGGAAGCGGTGGGGGCGGGGGCGGCACAGGTGACGCGCGCGGTACATGGAGGTGTAGAGGTGGTGGGGGAGGAGGGAGCGGGGAGTGTCGCTCCGATTGCGACACAGGGCCCATGTTTGCATGGGGACTGCGCCGGCCATGCGCATTCTCTTGCATTTTCTTATATGTCTCGACAGACGGGACAGTCACGATGTGGACTGGCATGAGGGTGCCAGGTGGCGGGATCGGGGAGAGACGGGAAACCATAAACCCGCCGGGTTCACCAGGAGCGAAACGAGCGTCTCCGGTGTGCTTGTCGAACTCAAAGTTATGTCGTCCTTGAGTGTGGAGCATCAGGGCTCCTCCGTTTGGGGCAGAGGATGCAAAGACACCATCGTCGCTGCGATTTTCACAGTCGTCGCTCTCGTATGACGAGACGACGTCCCAATCTAGAGTACTTGGGTTCTGCCGGAAAAGAGGGATACTGCTCATAGTAGAATGAGAAGAGAAGAAAAGTGGTCAGTTGCAGAGAGTGATGGACGTCCGATTGTGACTTGGACCTCAACAGCCCCAAGGGCTTTTTTTCGGGTGAGGGTATGAGAAGCGGAAGCGGAACAGTAACAAAGCCTGATATATGCACCAAGAATAGCTTCTGGGACAATGCTGAACCCATGATGATCAAGGGCAAAAGACCAATTTGACCAGAGTGGCGTTAAAGCCACTGGCAATACTCCAGTCCAACGATTGCCATCGATTAATCGATCACTTTTCCATGATGCGTGCAGGGTCGAGACTTCGGAAGGCTGCACCCAAGTCTGTGTACCCTGGTCCCTGTGCAATCTGCGGAAGGCTGAGAAAAAGTGCTGTCTGAGTCAGACCACAAACCGAATAACAGCCATATGTTGCTCGCATAATCGCGAGGAGCGTGTAATCCATGCTGTTCTTGTGTATCCGAAAATATGGAAGGCAAGGAAGTACATTACCGCTCCTCAATTTGCTCATCGTGCCGAGAAAAGTGTGGGTTCCTAACCAATAGGACGCAAGGGGGACATGAGGCAT
>Ga0307518_10002502_pt1 | contig 13406 bp, 17 predicted proteins | sample 25_EM_MG_FD_203889 | JGI IMG/M metagenome (GOLD analysis project Ga0307518, IMG submission 203889) | Populus trichocarpa ectomycorrhiza microbial communities from riparian zone in the Pacific Northwest, United States - 25_EM | ecosystem: Host-associated > Plants > Roots > Unclassified | place...
TCCAGGTACCTGCTGTTGATAAGGCGGGGTCGCGCTCACTATCGAAAATGCCGAGTGTCGACGACCTGAATTACTGCCCAGCGTGGCTAATGAAATGCCCAATGGCGGTGAGCCTGAAATTCACAGTGTCAAGGCCAGGCCAATGGGGAATGCATGGTGGGCTATATAAAAACTGGAGCCAGGTAGATTTTCGTGGTTGAGTAGTAGTAGTGCTACATGCATAAGTGACATTACAGAACTCGTCTGCATGTCGTCTCGGAAATTTGACCATAAACATATAAATTTACTTACGATTCTTTCACATCGAATCCCTGCCCGTCCTCAATCGCCACATTCCATTCTTGCCTCGCGTCAAACCTTCAAAGAAAACCTTTCCTCGCAGGAAATCAACACGCCTCACGCCACCCATTCTTTCCGTCTCATCACGACATCGCGCGAGGTATGCTTGGGTGAGCATTTGCCTGTCGTGTTCGTCAAGGTCATCGTTGTAATAATCAGATCTGGCGATCTGTCTGTCCAGAGCTGCGAAGAGCTGTAGGAAGAAATCGCCGAGAGTGATGTAGCGATCGCCCCCGGTCACGATATCAATGTACCACGGAAAACGTGAATTATAGAGCCGCATCCACGTTGTGGGGGGATCGGTTGCGGGCACAGCCATGTCTCGCGGCTCAGGGCGATAGCTAAGTTTCCGGAAGACAAGTGAATAGGGTTCACGACGAAGATCGTAGATAGTTGGAGGATTGGCCCTGTCGTGCTGCAAGAAGGAATGAAGAGCGAGTCTGCCACTGCCCGCCCAATCTACAGTGGGACACGAACTGTAAGACGGTCGCGAATCGTTCAATTAGCAAGAAACTAACCACTCGGAGGATACGTATGACTAGATTTTAGGCGAAATACACCAGCGAGACCGGATTTGAATTTGAAATCACGTCTCCAGTTGCTGGGACGCTCGGTATACAGGTCCGATGGCAATCGACTGCTTGTAGTCGTAGCATACGAAAGGGTGGATGAAGGGGTGTGCATGTCATAAGGACCAAAAGTTCGGATGGTAGGTCTTGTGTCTGGGTTATCGAACAGGGGAGATAGCTCTCCCTGGCCCTCTGGACGTCTGACTAGGGACATGGACCTACTTCGGGAAGATTCCTCTTTTCTCCGAGGCGCGCCAGTTTGGCTATTGATCCTGCGAAGTGGCAAAGAGCGATCGTGCGAATCCGCGGCAGGTTGGTAGGGAATATACGGACTGGGCATGGTCTGATAAGCCTGGGCGCCATATTGGTGGGGCCACTGGGGGTGGGGATACTGTGGGCTGAATTGTTGGGTATTTGCAGATGGCTGGGTTGGAGGGGCGCTGGAGAGCCATGGATCACCCGCTGGGTACCCATATGGATAAGCCTGCTGCTGTTGCTGCTGCTGTTGGGGGTGATGATGATGATGATGCGTCTGATGCGGCGCATGACTGTTGGACAGAACAGTTGCACCTGGCGGCGGTGGAATATGATTGCTAGGTTTTTGGTGCGAATTCGCATCCACGAGGGGAGGCATATCATCCCACTGCATACTGGATGGTATTGGTGGTCTAGAGGAATCGAGGCAGAGAGGATAGGGCCTAAATCTCCCGGGGAGGCGCTGAGTGCTGTGCGGTGGGTACGTGGTCTTCCGGAGAAATCGCAGAGGTCAAAGCCAAGAAGCTGTCTCTAGCATCGTCCCCAACACATCAACGTAAAATGTAGACTGCGAGTTGGATGAAAAGGTGGTGCTGGGCGGAGAACTCCAGCACTTGACCCAACAAGGCAACAACTGGAAGTTGGTGACTAGGAATAAGTACTTCCACCTTACAAGAACTTGGCTGGCTCATCACGGCATCTCTTTGGCTGCTTAATGTGATATTGAACAAGGCGATCTAGAGTCTTAAGGTGGGTGCATGTAGGTCCATAAATGAGTCGGATACAAATTATTGAAAAAGCTCGTGCATGTACAGCTTCGTCGTTGCCTGCTTGTACAACAAGACATACGTGCCCCCAAAGGAGAGCGAATATGGGGTACAGATGTGGACTTCATGGACAGAGGGTAGCCTGCCAGCTCTCATGGGATGCGACTGGTGCTATGGGTCTTGGTTATCTCCTCGGGAGTGATACGTGCAGGACCCTTTAAAATCGTGATTCCTCTCGGTTCCGCACACCGAACTGTTTTATATGACCTAGTGTCTTCGTGAGCCCTTCTGTTGCCTGCTGCGGATAAGGCTAAACGATGATGCTCACAATTCTGTTTCTCTGCGCCACCAAGCTTGGACTTCGCACGCTAGCAGACCACTCGCCATTGGCCTCCGTGGACCCGCGTCTAGGAGTGCACGTGGAGCATTGGTTCCTGCCAGTTTCCGCGAACCTGTTGTGCCTAAGATAAAGGGCAAGCAGGATGAACAACGGAGGAAGCAAGAAGTCCGCGACTCTGGATTATACGAAGGAAGCTCGACATACCTGCAGGCAGCCAGAGCACATGTGGTTGCCATGCTTCTTAAACGATCTACTTACTCACTGCGCGTGGCCTTGTATGAGACAGGCCTAGAGTCATACTGGCTTTGGTGTCTAGCATCCGGCGAGGTTCACGTCTTACCGTTCAAGTCCCTTTTTGCCCTTGGCTGCGCGATAACACGTACATCCTAGGCGTTATCGCCAAATCGGATCACGTCCTTTCGAAGATGAAAGATTTCCATTCCCCCACTGCTAATAGTTTTCCAAGTGCGTATATCCCACTCAATTCTCGAAATGACATTATAGAGTGCAGGTACGCCTAACAGAACTTCGCTGATCATGGTTGCGAGCAGCGATGACAAATTTTCGATTGGCCACATCCCACGTCTGCTTCTCGCATAAGTACGTCTCGATGAACAGGTGGGCATTATTTATGATGTTGCCATGGATTTTTCATTTCAGTCTTACTCGAGCTGTCGGTCAAGTATGACTCAGTGGCGCTGCAAATAGCAACCTAACCTTCCCCTGCCCACCTGCACCCTTTCTATATGACACAAAATGTGATATTACCAAGTGGCGCCACATAGCGCTATCGTCGACGGAGTACCAGACATACGGAATCCAGGTATGCGCATAAAGTTGAAAGATCATAAGGTCTCGAGAGCAGTTGAGGATAAGGCGGCCCTTATGGATATCGATAATCAGATAAGTAAGGCAAATGTTCATGTGCTTCAGTGGCGTTTCGTTCTTGATTCTTTAGAATGGATGAACTGGGACCAAAGAAAGGGTATCCGTGAACTTTGAACGTTTGAGTTTTCACCCTAGTTAATCTTTCCACCAAGAACGTCGGTCGGACTTACCCGAATTACTTCGGAACGATGGTCTCCATATGCAACCGACGATCCCCATTGTCACATGATATGCATCCATTGTATATAATGGACCCATTTTACCCGCCGGCGACGGAGGATCCTGCAATTGAGAAAACAAGAGATATACAGCATCATGGCAAGGCTTCATAGTATGCTCTTCTTCGGGGACACGTGTGTCCCCATCGTCGGGTAGTTCATTACAGGTTATCCGCCTCGAGGCGCGACGTCGCTTTGGTCCCGACTTAGTGGGGAAATATCTGCGTCTTTTTTTCACTTCCCCCTGGAGCATCTGTTTAAGCGGTTTTGCAAGGATGGGCTGCCCGCGGGGTACGTTGCTTGGGCTGATCTTTTTATGCTGTTTCAATTGCTTACCGTGAGTGGAGATAGGTCAAAAGTCTGCTTCATTCGCAGGGGTTGTGATAGACTTCTCACACCGGTAGGATTTGGCACCTGCTACCACCGCCGCGAAGCTATTCAAACCTCGACCACACTCGCCCTGGAATGTAGCCATATACACCCATCGGCCGCCGGTGGCGGGACACCTCCGTCAACGGAAATAGACCGGCGCTGGGAGGCTTGAGCAAATACAACACCTTGATTTATCGATTCTGACGTTCATTTTCCCAGTGAAAACCTCATGATTCGAAAGTCTATCGGCACGTGCTCCGGGAAGGGTCCTACCCACATTGCTCCATTTGGAGATCCAGGTCCATAAATAGAAGTCCCCCTGGTATTGCGAATTTTTCATTTCCAAGCGGAACAAAATAATCCTCTTTTTGGAATATTTTCTATCATTTCTGATATCCCATATTTTACGAGCTTGGCTCCTGACGCTTGTATATCTACAGTGTGAGTACTAAGTAATAAAAAGCGGGGAAGGTGGAAATAAGAAATAAGAAGTATTTACACAATAAACAAAGATCAATGTCTGTGCCAGGGAGGGTATCGTCGCCAAGGTCAGTGATCAGTGTGTCGCAGAAGAAGGATATGTTACAGTATATATACACCTGGATAATCCGTGTAAGCCAAGTAACAATACACCAGTAGATAGAGAGAGGGGACGTTGTCTTCATTAAAAGGGAGATAAGTAGGGAGTGGAAACGTAATGAACTTCGGGTAATTTTGAGAAAATAAGAAGTGATGTATTGTGTGTCGTGCGGCGTCCGGGGAGTGCGGCTGATGATGCGATAAGGTTGTGAAGACCCTTCGTTCAGAAGGTAGCCGTCAGCGATGACATGAACGTGGAAAATTCGATGTCGACACAATTGAGCTCCGGTTTGCTAGGGTATTCGAAAGAAAACTGATCTTTCGAGAACGGGACGAAATCCGGCTGAGCAAAGGAGATGGGTGGATTTAGTCGATGGAAAACGTCCAGGCCAGCTGAGTACGATTGTCTACACGGCGCTACACCATGTTGATTTGGAGTGTAGTTTCGAAGTCCATATGAATCGATAGTGAGGGGGTCCTCCAGACTTGCACAGTCGAAAGAGGGCGAGGGCGAGAGCGAGAGCGTCTGTGGTGTAGATGGTAAACTGGGCTGAGGGGATGAAGATGGCGTCCACTCGTTGTAAGCCAGATCGAAGTAAGAGGGGGTGGGTGCTCGACCATCGATTGGGGAACTGGGATAGCTGGCCATGTTGGTGCTGCCCGACAGCATCGAATCTCCAAACTCCATATCAAACGCGAAGGGGTCAAGAATCTGTCGATCGTCATCAACCTGTGAATATCATTGACTGGGTGATCAAACAGCTTACATATGAGGGTTGGGGCTTGGGGGGGAACGAATAACTTAGGGACGAGTCGAAGGAAGATGATGCGGATAGATCGGGGCAGCTGTGGGAGACGACCAACGGGTTTGGCGCTTGATGGAGCTCTACCGAGTTAGCCTCCTTCTTGAAATCAGACAACTCGAATGAAGGCTGGCTACTCGTAGATCGCATCCGTCTAGAAGATGGCGATGACGGTATGATGAATGGCTGCTTCAGCTTATCGTCGTCGATGGGCGCAGATGATGATCGGCGGAATGAGCGAGCGGTGATGGGTGTCTCGAAGCGCGTAACGATCTCGGGCACGTGGGTACGATCAAATTCCTGGATAGCGGCGTCCAGTTCTGCCCCCTTCTTCCCCTCTACAAGGAGCTCGGCGATCTTTGCGCATCGCTTTAGATCCTTGGGCTCTACTTCTCGTACCTTTCTCTTTTCTACACCCCCCTTGGCTTTCGAGTGAGACGGTCGGAAAGCGTACTGCGGCCACTTCTTGCGATGCTCTTCCAAAGCTTTCTTTGCCTTTGCGTGCCAGATCTGTCGCTCCTCATGGGGCATGTTTTGCCAGGTGAGACCGATGATCTTGGATAGGGTGCTGTGGTTGGTCTCGACCTCGCTCGAGACGTGCTGGCTCTTGATAAACGATGATCGGAAGAGAATGAAGGCGTTGGGGGGGCGGGGGATGTGATCTTCGCCGCGCTTTCTACTGTGAGTGGAACGGCGGGGGGGACATTCGGAGGGGTTGGTTGGGAAGAGGGATGGCTCAGAGGTGGCACCCGCGGCGTGGGGGGGATCGTTGAACGTGACCGGAGTGACGTTCGGCGCAAAGGCGATGCTCTGATGGGACACAGGCTCTGCAGGGATAGTCCATGTAAGCTGAGCGCCTAAGTTATCATTGATCAATGACCCCCTCCGATAAGCCACTGCAGCACATACCGTTCTGGCACACATGGGATGGTTTCCGTGATCTCGCTGCAGGCATGGTGGAGACGAAGGTATCGCAAACGAGTGGGAGTGCGGGGGAGGGCGCAACGAGCGAGGGATGTCCGGACTCGGGAACCACGAGGCAGGGAAGTCGAGACGGGGCTGATTTATACGACTGAGGCCTCTGTTCTGATAACTGGCGTCCGCTCGACATTATTTTGCTTCCGATGCCAACCAAATAAATAAATAAAATTAATTTTGATCAATCTCACACATTTGGTAATCCTGGCCCAGATCCGTATCGTCGGAGATCTAATCTTCAGCCACTACCTTCCCACGATCTCATTCGCCTTTTTCGGCATCTTTCTAGGTTTGCTACCGCGTCCCTCCTCGGAGCTATTCTGGCCTTGCTCGCAGATGTTTGGCGCCATTTTTGGGATGGACGGACTACCGTCGGTGTGCGCGAAGTGGATGTTTGACCGACAATCAGCCAAAGCGGTCTACCATGGCGACTTTGAATGCTGCGCCATGACGACAGGACGTCCACACAGTTCATTTCACTGCGCGCTCGTTCGTTATCGTTGTACTTGCCATTATCGGGGCGTGTTATTCCCTCGATTTAGCCTCTGCAACCGGAAAGTATCAGCTTAGACAGCCTTATCTAGCATTCTCGGGTCCGACTTCTAGTTGTGCTACCCAGGGGCAGGTGGTTGGAAGAGAGCCTCCTTCATGGAACTATGCACTGCAAGGGGCATACGCACGTTTATTGATCAAAAAAGGCCGGTTAACTGAACAAACATCCACCTCATCCAGCGTCTGTAAACAATTATCGTATCGCTCTCGTCCACACATACGCCCACCGATCCTCTAATCCAGCCTAGTAATTTTGCAAAGTCAGTCTCGGATTCGATGCAACATCCCCATATCACTTTGGTACCCAACGGATCAGAAGAGCATCGGCGGTATTTGATGACAAATTTTTCCATTCCTATCCATCCTCTGCTCATGCGTCCGCAAGGAGACCTGGCACTACACCCCCTGAGGCCAGGAACCTCGTCTATCAAGGTTCCATCTGTAGAGTCGATCACGCTGTCCCACTGACTCTTCACAGATTCCGCGGAGGAGAATGTCAGTCCTTAGCTCTTGGTCTGTGCCACTCCACTTGCCGCTGATCGAGCTGTCCGCCTTTCTCCTGACAACGCCCTTGTTTAGCGTCACGGTCCACCGCTCGTAGCACGCGATTTCTTCCACTATAAACATTTTTGGTGGCTCCTGTCATTTCTAATTCCTCGCTAAGGAAGTGCAGTTGTAAGGGCCTTGCAATTAGCCCTCATAAACATCGAAAAAAAAGTATATCACAAAGTCTATCTTCCAGTGTTTTCTTTCTCCGGAGCCACGTCATACTATCCTCGGAATCTCCTCTCGATGATTGTCGCACACGTCTGAGGTCTGGACATCGCGCCCTTATGGGTTAGTCCGTCGTGAGGTGATCCCCCGATCTACACACATGCCTTCATATGTCTCCTTAGATCGGTAACCTCGTGATTTGGTGCGTATTCGCTTCTCGACAGCAGGAGTTATCTGCAGCCACAGCTGTGCTGCGTTCGGAGCCCGCGGGTCCAGACAAAAGTCATCGCTAGTGGCAAGAGGGACCTCATTCATACTTTGTAATGAATCTTGCTGTCACGATCAAGACCTAGGGCTAGCTCAAGCTTCAACGTCGTAAGTATCAATCTCCCCTTAGTGCCAGCGGAGCCACTTTGTGATCGCGAGGCATACATACGCCATCCCATTACGACCCTTGTATTTTCGAGTCGAAATTTTATCACCCTCATTCTATCATCCGAGGGAATAACCCTGTTCGAAACATAATGCTAAGCCGTCAAGACTTTGACGGATCAGTAACGTCCTGCCTCAGTCTCAGCTATGTCCTCATCGGCCACCCATCCCCATGCACCAACCACCTACACTGGAATGAGAACAAAGATCAGAGAAGCCGCTTTGACGCTATCTCGCATGTCTTCACTGCCGCGTTCATGACCGTCAATTGCTTCGCCACTATCACGACAGTGCCTTTGGGCGGACTGCACGTTCTCCGCCGGTCTCACCATCACTTGCGCGTTCTTTCACAACCACAAACCTTCGACCCGAATGGCGACTAGGTAGTAGGTGCAGGACCAAGTACTACATGAAGCCATGCATAATTTGAACGCAGATACGGTCACAGCTACACACAGCTCCTGCCTTGTTCCTGCGCTATAAGGAACACTGGACATGGGTAAGTGCTTGTCCGCGTACCCCTATTTCGTGCCCGTGCTTTGTCGCGGCAACCTTGTCGGTCATCGTCCTGCATCCCAGCCGGCATTTTATGTAGTGACCGGTACCCCCATAGTCCATGTTCAAGACCTAATTGATGACCCTCCGTGTATAGCGGCATTTCTAGAACACATTGATCCCGCATCGGCAGCCGTGGTCACCTGCGCCCAAGTTGGATGATACCATTGGTGGAGACACTAATCTATCCGCGAACATCACTCCAGGCCAATCTTTCCGAAGATAGGTATGCCGGTCTCATCCACTGAACCATGTATGACTGACATTAGACAGGCCGCCGCCAACGAGAAATACTTATGGAGAAGTCTTGAAACAAAGTTGAATCGGCCCGTGTGTCCGTCGTCGTTGTACACCGCGCCCACACATCTTGTTCTCACTGTGTGTACGACAATAGGAGCGTTTATCACTGGCATGTCTGATGGCAAATGTCCAGCAGTGATCACGAGTGCCACTCTTCTTCGGAAGGCTGGTGATGGACTTCTCCGTACGACAAACTCTCAATTGTAACGAAACTTTGGAATGATTCCTTTGGCCTTCATATTGATCAAGCTCCAAACCCGTGACTAGCTGTTATCACAAGGATAATGAATGACGCACTTCATCCTCTTCCAGTCAAACCTCGGCCGCCTTCACAGCATATTACTAGGTCTCAGGCTTTCGGGAGCCAGAACGAGTTCTCGGGTTGTCTAAGACCATCCTGTCGTAAAGTTCCGTTCCGTGTGTCCACTCACTTGCGCCGAAACCTAACTTACTATTCGTAGTACTCCAAAGTTCGAATAAGGGCAAGCTCTATGTGCCCCGCCAAATATCACGCTGTTCCTGTGTCCCGTGACACTTAACAAGGGTGTGAGTGGGTCCACTGTGGACCACTGACACCGAAGGATGCACTGCTGGCCGCCGGGAACAAGGTTCCATGGAGAGACCACCATACTTGATATATCTGATATGGCGGCACTGATCGCTGTTCATACTATGTACTCAGTGCTTCGAGAAGTTAGCAGTGTCTAGATCAAGTCCCACGTTCAGTACATATCTCTCCGCGCCTCAAGTACTCTTATCTTGGCGATCAGGCGATTCTAAAGTACGAGATGGCCAGTTATCTTACGCCGCGATCAGCTCCTTATAGGGGTGCTGCTCTCGTACATACTCATAAATCCCTGTACCGGCATGCACACCGAAGGCAGCCAAAGTTTGCGGCACCGCAAGTCTGTGATCACTTGACCATCCACTAAAACACCTTGGTGGCAGTGGCGGCAGGTGGCGGCCTGCGTGTCAATCAAGGGAGTTGAGCGGCGATAACGGGGTATCTCGTTGGTGTAGTCGCCGAGTCTCCGAGCTGTTCTTCGTGAAAACCTGGTAACTGAGCTGTCGGATGGATGGGATGGATAAGTATGCACATCTGAACTTCGTACCAAAGATTGTTTCGGTGCCCACCAGCTATCTTTGTAGATATGGTGACCGTAGCCATAATTGGTCTGGTGCAACATGAGTTCCATTAGGCCAACGAATCAAGACGAATGGAGCTCAAGAGTATTGTGAAACGTAAGGAGTAACGCAGTACTGCCCAACCCTGCATTGAAGACATGAACAATGTTACATGGGTGCATAGCGCCGAGGTGATCCCTTTTTTTCCATGCCATCTAGAATGAACGTGGGTGTTGTTTCGAGGTCAAGGTGCATCACCTAATGATTCTAGAGATCACGAAACCTGGCCGGCCACACAGCATGGCATATTTACCAGTGGGGTGGTAGCGCAGTATCATAGAAATGCCATTGACACATACTGAGCAAAGTCGTTTTTTTTTTTTTGCTTCCGTCATGTAAGGTGTAAAACGGTTATGGCACTAACCAACTTAGGAGATCAGGCTCCATCCTTTGCTATTGCGCCGCAGAGTCGATCGATCAAGTGGGTGGACGGGTGACAGATCATGATGATAAAAGTAGGATCGCGGGGTGATGGATTATAGGGCAGCCGCGGAATCAAGCTCTTTGACCCGTACTGCCACTGCGCGGAAGACATACCAAGTTGGATATATGACGGAAAAAAGCTCCATCTGTCGTAGTCCTTGCGCCCTCCGAGAACTCGGGAGGCGAAACCTAATGCGCCGTGGTTCATATCAGTGATTGCGTTCGCCGTCCGAACCGTTGAGCGGGTCCACCCGCTCATTTGAATGCCTGGAGCAGAAGCGAAGTTGTCTTCGAGAGGAAGCCCTAATTGGCACGTGACCGTATCAGGCTAGAATTTCATTGTAAGGAGTCACTGGTTACTGCTTGCTTTCAAGTTTCCACGCCTGCTGCCAGGAAGTTCGACAAGGAGCTGTAGATGCCAATACCATTTTGCTTAGGGGAGTATTCCCTAGGTGGCTGCGGTGACTACTGCTCAAGAACGTGACGTTGTTCTTCGATCACGCAGATCTGTCGGTTCCACTCTACTGGAAACCTCTAGACACCGGCGGTACATATGCCACAGCATGCCACTTGAATCCAGAGTCTATCACAAAGTACTTGAGATTGAGGGGCGCCTCATGTGGTAAGGCTTTTTCGTCTGACAGGTGCCTTTGTATTTCGTAACTCCGATGCCAGTCAGCTTGGAAGTAAAAGCTCTTCAGCTTTCCAAATCTCTCAGACGACCGCACGCGCAGTGCGGCAAGGATACCAGGCTTCCGTGTACTTGTTCCCCATGGTTACAAGGCTTCGACTTCGACTATTCTGCGGCTTCGAAAGGACGGTGTACCGACGGAATACCGACGCAACAAGGTACGCATGGTGGGAAGTCGCCTCTGGTTTTAAAGTACAGGTACTTGGAATTGCTCGGCGCTCGCCACATTGTATGGCGTCCTCTAAATCCGAGCCTCCGAGGATATGGATGTCAGGGGCGCTAGCCCACTCGCTGGGTCCCTGCCAGGCTCGATTTGGATCGTTGGATACGGAAACGTGCGCGTTCTCTCCTGTCAGTTCGAACACCAAAATTTTAGTACGAGACAGGAATTTTCAAGGAGAGATGAAGCAAACTCGGCAGAAAGCGAGTATGCCAATATCGTTACCCTGACCTATTTCCACCCTACGGCATACTGTCTTTTCGTTGACAACACGGCACGAGAAATGACATGCAGGTGGTTCAACACGACACGTTGCACAACGTTTGGACGAATTTGTCACAGGAACTGCACTCAGACATTCTATGATAAGGGGAACAAGAGATCCACGTTTGTAGCAGTAAATACCAACACTATTGCACTTGGTTCATCTATCTTGACTCATATGCTCCATGCGGGTGAGTTGTAACGCACATTTGTTGCATAGGTCTTGTGGGGATAAACGCGATTTCATTTGGGAAGAACCTCACCCGGTCCCATTACATGGCGAAGGCTTTTTCTTCCATCTTATAAGCTTCCTTGGCGATGGAGGGGGAGAGTCCCATTATCTGCTTCTTGTTCTTCTCTTTCTTCAGCGATACTTGCAACTCATCCAGGGGCATGTCATTCTCTATGTCTGACAGTAACTTTTGGGAGTTCACGTTTGGTTCGGCCGTGTCCTCGTCCTTATCCCCGATGAAGTCCGTTTCTGATTCGTAGTCACTTCCTTCACCTGATTCGACTTCATCCTCGACTTCGTCGGCGCCCCCTTCATACTCATTAGGGTTCTGGCCAGATATTAGAAAGCCATCTTCCTCGTAATTGTCATCGGATCCTCCTGCAGAACCCTGATCATCGTCTCAAGGTCCGATAGCTTCGCCACACGGATTTTGAACAACAGGTGGCTGGTACTGTGTCCTGGGCCGCTGTTTCGCACGAGACTTTTCCAGGCGATATCAAATCTTTCAACCTCCAGTACTGTGCACAGTCAGTATGTTTCGAAATATGCTCATGGACTGAAGAGGAATAGTTCCGTTTTGCAGGATCAAGAAAAGATTGTATGTATTTCGGACCCTTGTAACGCTGGCGTAGTCTCTTAAACTCTCTAGACGTTCTGGAAAGGCGCTCTCTAGCGCCAGGATTTTGTAGCTCCTCGGCAACTTCTGCGATGCATGTAAGTGCAAACTCTAGTGTCTACCGGCTGCACTGCATTGGCTCGTACATCTGTACTATTGGACACCTGTGGGGGACTTCTCCAGCGTTCTAAGATGCCCCGCAGTTCTTCGCTTACCATCAGCATGACACTGCCGCCTCCGCCGGCCATTACCTTGACCAGCAACCACCAGCGTCGCCGACGTCGACCCCACCACCAAGGCGTCACGACAACGACGTCACGATGCACACGGCCAGTGCCACGGCAACAAGACATCAGCGACGGTAACGGCGACGAGAGGACGTGACACACGCGGCCAGTGCCACGGCGGCAAGACGTTGACGACAGCAACGGCGACGAGAGGCCTCAGGGCATGCACATGGCCAGTGCGACGACGACCACGGCCAATGCGCGTGCATGGGACGGCGGCGATGGTGACGATGACAACCACGATGTGATACACATGACTAGTACCATGACGGCACGACAAACGCCGACCACCACCCTCAATAAACGACAATGTAACGACAATGAGGAGGCACACAGCAGCGACGACGGCGACGAGGTGCCGCACATGGCCAGTGCCACGGCGACAGCAACGACGACGGTGAGGCGTAAAATGGGGGTACAACGGAGTGTATAGATACTCATGACGTTGTAACTTTAGATACTATCAATTTACTGATGCCATGCATGGTGTCGAATTTGCTGCCTGCCGTGAGTCACCAAGTATTTTGATTCGAATAGGGCCCGATGGTGTTTGATTCTGAGCCTCGTCCGTGTCAGTTTCGTTACCACTACAGAACATGGTATGGGAGGGTATGTGAGGTGCAGCAAATGGGTCCACCTCATTATCAAAGTCGAACAGATTGTCGCCATTGTCAATATCGTAGTAGTCAGACAATCAGATGTGATGATCTTACAATGGTAAGGAGGCTTGGTAATTCCAGTGTGACACGACCCCAGCACTGTAGTAACCCCAAAATGTTATACGAAACATCTGCTTCGTTCACCCGAATTTCCTATCATGGCTCAAG
>Ga0307518_10002503_pt1 | contig 13405 bp, 15 predicted proteins | sample 25_EM_MG_FD_203889 | JGI IMG/M metagenome (GOLD analysis project Ga0307518, IMG submission 203889) | Populus trichocarpa ectomycorrhiza microbial communities from riparian zone in the Pacific Northwest, United States - 25_EM | ecosystem: Host-associated > Plants > Roots > Unclassified | place...
TTGATATTCCCAAAGGTAAGATGTTTTTTTCTTGTTAATTACGATGAATCACCATGTAATTTATTACATTGACGAGGACGAGAAGGCGATGTTGTTCACAGTATTGTAATAGTTCTTTTCTCTCGGTCAATGGCGTAAAAAAATCGGAAAGATACTTGAAAGGAAAGAGATCGGCATGACTCGCATCTCTCTTAAAAAATTGAAAGGGGAATAAGCTGCTGTCAGTGCTGCTGTGCTGTGTTAATATAAACTAACTAAACATAGGATGGTTTATAAGGACGTTTTCATCACCTAAATTAAAGTCTTATTTTTCATTTTATACGGAGATGTTTACATAGAAAAATAGTTGTTTTCACGATCTTGAGTTCGATTTTCAATGCGTTTTTCCACCCGTTGGAATTTACCAGGCAACAATGTCATTCCAATTTCCCTCATTTTCCTCCTCCTCATAGTCAACCAACCGTCTTAGTAAACTCGACTTTGTCTTCAATATTGTGCTGAGAGAGAGCAGCTGATTGCCTAACACAACAACTTTCTTGAAGATGCCTGGTAATTTCCTGGGAACAGAGCAATCCACCATGCAATCTTTTATAAAGATGAAAAAAGATTAAAGTACTTTTATCACAACTTCCTCGAAGTTTCAATCTCGCAAGTTAGACGTGACTTTTGCTGGCTGGTCTCTGAATGATTCATGGTGTAATTTCTTTGATGGGACTGTGGCTTTAGACCAGGGAGCAATGACAACTACCATGATAACGTGAAGGCGGTGGTGATAATGACTTGTATACCTATTTGGCTATTTTTCTACCCGAGCCAGCTTCATGAAAAGGGCATCATTTGGATTTGTTTAGCATTTTAAGATAGAAATAACAAATAAAAGAAAATAAAAATACGTTTAGTTGTAAAGATTAACAGCCTGATTGGAAATTTGATTGCAGTTATTTTTTTTATGAAGGCTAATTTCTCAAGATATATAGTGAGCATGCCCCATGTGACTTTGAAATTTCAAGCTAATAGACTTAATATCCATCAAATCGTCTGAATTTAAACATGGAGACAACTAGCTCTCATGTCTCAATTTTGCCACTATATAAATAATTTGTCCCCACTCAATTCAACACCACTTTGCAGGTTTAATTAATTGCTCCTCTTATTACATTTTATTTTTTCACCGTTTTAATTAAGAATATTCTAAGATATTTGTCTATTTTCTAAATATATAATATAAAAAGTATATAATTTTTCAATTTTATCTCAATCATTTCATCAATCACAATTCCATTTGAAAATATATGAACTTAAATATTTTTAAAATAAAGGTAGTTAAAAATTACATGGCTACAGTTAAAAGTTTAGCGGAAAAAAAAAAACATATGCTAAGTGTCATATGGTTAAATTTCTCGTTGAAGTTTTTCAGCATCCATGCGGCAGCCCATCTCTCTGTCAAACTTTGCCTTCTTGTTTGTCGATTCATTTATATTTGTCTAGCAACTAAGTGTTTCTCCTCACCAAGAGGTTTCCCCACAATCTTCCTTGTTACGAGACAAGTGGAACACATAAGTAGAAAAAATACAATGTATATAAACACGCAAGTTATTACAGGAACCAATCCCAATCTTTATTAGTTTTAACAACAAATGAAATACATAAATCCGTATATGCATACTATGCACAAAACTAGCATCCTCTTTACATAACCAAGGCTCTTTAGCCTATTTATAGATAAGCATATGAAATTAAGGTTACAAAGTATACAACTATCATCCCTACATTTTGAGAAGTAGTGGGGCACTTTTTTCCTCATATTTCCATGAACTTAGTGGGTGGTTTTAACCAATGATTCTATGATCTTAGTGTCTTGAGGAGCAATCTCAGCCATGCTCCCACATTCAGTAGCCATGCCCCCATGATCTAGACATTTATTTCTCCAATGAAGCCATGATCACAACTTTCATAACAACCCGCTAACATTGTTGTGTAACTGTCAGTTTATGTTCTCGAATCTATTGTGTTTGCCGCCTACCTTGAACTGCCCATTGTCCAAGTTCAAACATACACCAGCCCACTGCTTGCATAGGTCAATGTTGTCGAACTTGACATTGTCTCACGAACTGCCACTGTCCACCATGTCATTCTAGTAGAGTTTTTTATCAGCGTATTCATGCTGGATTTTGACTCTGTTACAAACCTCCCCGGCTAAAGAAATTGACGTCTTCATCGGACAGACTTATGATACCCCTGCATCACATATGCTCATTATCACAAATCTGTGTCCCGCACATAAAGCCTCTCGATTTTGCCCACATTCAATAAAAAAAATTTGTTCACTAAATCTGCGACACTTAGGAAACTTTGACATTCCCATCGCCAACTAGTTTCTGAACCAAGCCGTGACTAAAATCTTCTCTAAGATCCTGCTTGTTTCCCATAAAGTCAAAACACACTTTGAGTCCTAACCCAAAGCATTGAGACCAATCTCATCGATCTTGTCTGGTTAAAGATGAAGTTGCACCTCTCCACGATCACATAACTGTCATGTCTTCCAGAATTCATATACGACTTTCCCAGGCTACATATAAGCAGTCCTCATTCATTAGCAATCACACATGCCAATTCCTTAACCAACAAGCTCATTTTCATGACGAGCAGACACTTCCCTAAGCATTCAAGGCTTTCATCCCTTTTCTCATGAATAATACCAAACAAAACCACTTTGAAGAATCACGTGAATCCCCATAAAATCCACTCAACTCCTCAATTATTCCATATACAACCTGTAAGTAAAATGAGACAACCTTTTTTTGGTGATCAATGTAATTTTATGTCAAAGTTCTTTCAGCAAGTCCCAGTATTGCCCAAGCATACACACACGTAGCATTCATGCATTAAATCCCCTTAACTTGCTGTCCATATGCCTACTATTATACCCAAGACACTTAATAACACCATATTTTGTTGACATAACAGCCCCGTTATTCCCACCTTTGCTGCATGTTTCTTAACCAACAAGCTCATTTTCATGACGAGCAGACATTTCCCTAAGCATTCAAGGCTTTCATCCCTTTTCTCATGAATAATACCAAACAAAACCACTTTGAAGAATCACGTGAATCCCCATAAAACCCACTCAACTCCTCAATTATTCCATATACAACCTGTAAGTAAAATGAGACAACCTTTTTTTGGTGATCAATGTAATTTTATGTCAAAGTTCTTTCGGCAAGTCCCAGTATTGCCCAAGCATACACACACGTAGCATTCCTGCATTAAATCCCCTTAACTTGCTGTCCATATGCCTACTATTATACCCAAGACACTTAATAACACCATATTTTGTTGACATAACAGCCCCGTTATTCCCACCTTTGCTGCATGTTTCGCCCACCAAAAACTTGCAACATGATAACCCAACAAAGGCTAATAATAATATGTTTTTTATCACCTTAAATCTCTTATCATCAAGATGTACAGAATAGCCACCCATACTGTCTCTTTATCAAGGCAACATGTTAAATCATCCTCGTTGATGATTTTAACTCCTTAACCGAACCTATTGACTTGATCGTTGAATCTGTCACTCAAGTTGTCCATCGTTAAAGTACAAACTCCTAATGTCCTCAACGCTATTGAATTGCCTCCCCACCAAGGCAACACACCAAACCAAATCCATCTAGTTTGGTTCCTCAAGCAAATCTCTGCATAACTTGGCTATCGAATTCTTCACCCCAATCAGTCCTCATTGTCAAAGTTCATCGAATTCCCAATAACACTACTGTATGGCATATCCATTGGCTATAATTCCAATATTGTTGTCTTGCTTTCGTCATCCTGATCTTCCATCGACAAGGCGCACAAAACAATCTCTAAATCTGCCTCACACAAGGCAGTCTCACCCAGCTATATCCACCTCCTCCAGGTCGGTCACAAGGCAACTAAAGTCTATCTCAGCCACTAAACACGTATACAAGATTTATATATTTAGTGTCCTCATCACCATCTCCCATAAATGTATCATTGATTTTTCCCTATTTAGGAAATCTTTAGCAAAGTAATTTTTATCGCATATGAAACAGCAAAATTTTGGTTTTGTCCATCATCATCATCAACATGTTTGGGCTCTCCCCTACCAAATTTCTTCTTCTTTTCATATCATCCTTCCCCTTATGCTTTAACAAAAACCTAGAAGCTCCAGCAATCTCTTTGATGGTCTCTGCTCTAAAGTTTGCTAATCCATCAGCAACAGTAGTGGTTGAAAACAAGTCTCAAATCTTCTACCTCCTCAACTCCAACTATGTTTATGGTTGAAGTCTAGACAAAAAGTTGAACAATTTGTCCTCCTCGAACATGTTGTCAATATCCAGGATCAAAGAACTAAATCTAAATCTCTTTATGTAATCACTCACCGATCTATCATGCCTCAACTCTTTCAAGTCATCCCTTGCAATCCAAGACATGTTGTTAGGTAGAAACTATTCCTTTAACTCTTGTTCTAGACCCTCTCATATCTTCATTTTAGGTCTTCTAGTGTTCAAGTCCTCTTTGGACTTTGTTTGCCACTATAATTTTGTATCACCCGTTAAATACATCACCATGATGTCTACTTGACCATCCACATAGATCTTGGCCACACTGAAAAAATAATATATCATGTCCCATAAAAAGTCTTCATATCCTTAGAACTCCTTGTACTAGCAAATGGTTTTGGTTCTTGAACCTTTAGCTTGGAAGATCCAACACCCCCAGCAGCGTTTGCAACTGCCTTCCTCAAGACAAACAACTTTTCCTTGACAGCTTACCACTTGCGACCTGTTCCTGCCGCGAGTTTGACATATTATCCAGCAGCCTTTTCAATGATATCCATTGCATATTCTAACTTGTCATGAAATGAACAATCTTTATCTTCAGGAATCTAACCCATCAAACCCTCAAGATGTGTCAATATTTCCCGAATTGCCTCTATAGCTTTATGCATATAAAGCTTAACCACCAGTTTCACAAACTATCCCAGCGATGGCTCTCCCAAATCAGTCCTTCAATTTGTCCACAAAAAAGTCTCGTTGTCCTACCAAGAATGCAACCGCGCTCTGGTACCAATTCTCACAGGGTTAAATTTCTCGTCGAAATTTTCCAGCTCCTATACGACAAACCAGCCCCTTGCCAGACTCAACATTTTTTTTTTGTCGATCCACTTGTGTTTGCCTAGCAACTAAGTGTTCCTCCTCACCAAGAGGTTTCCCCACACTCTTGTTGCGAGACAAACGGAATACATAAGTACAAAAGATGCAATGTATATAAACACACAAGTTATTACAAGAACCAATTTCAACCTTTATTAGTTTCAACAACAAAGAAAATACGCAAATCTGTATGTGTATGCTATGTACCAAACTTGCATTCTATACACTAAATTCGCATCCTTTTTACACATTCAAGGCTCACTAATCTATTTATAGATAAGCATATGAAAGGTTAAAAAACATACAACTATCATCCTTACATTTTAGGAAGTAGTAGGACATTTTCTCCCCCATGTTCCAATGAACTTAGTGGGTGGTTTTAACCCATGATCTCATGATCTTAGTGTCTTGAGGAGCAATCACAATCATGCTTCCACGTTCAGCAGCCATACCCCTATGATTTGGACATTCATTCCCCTCATGAAACCATGATCATAACTGTCGTAACAACTTACTAACACTACTACATAACTGTCAGTCTATGATGTTGAATCTGTTGTGTTTGCTGCTTATCTTGAACTATCCATCGTCCAAGTTCAAACTTGCATTAGCCCATTACTCACATAGGTCAATGCTGCCGATTTCTCCATTGTTGTCGAACTTGACATTGTCCCACAGACTACCAATATCCATTATGTTATTTAAGCAGTGTTTTTTATCAGTATATTCATGTTGGATCTTGTCTCTGTTACACTAAGCTTCTTGTAATGCGTTGAGTAGTTGACTGGAAATTAATGCGTTAGTAGTATATCAAAATTTAGCCATTAGCTAACCATGTGCGCTCCTTGCAAGAAAATACGCTCTTATATAAAAATGTTTGCTTGATGTTTTTATAGAATTGACCATGTCTTTTGGTATACGATGCCCAAAATAATTTAATTTATCAAGTGCTTGACAAATACCTAGCCATTTCCGCAAGTAGAGATAGCTGCGTGTTTACACGAGAAAGCTGAGCCTGGTCAAAATTCATGTGAACCTGATCGAAATGAGTAACTGGGTTATCTCTGCCGATCTCTACTTTCTTCTTCTTCTTCTTCTTTATGAAATGCCGACCTCAACTGGATCAGATTAAGACTTAACAGCGATCTCTTGCATGTCCACTTTTCTTGGAAACTTGAAAATGATATTATACAATCATGTCATGAAAATATCTGCCGACAAGCTTCAATAAAGCTCCAATAAAATGAGATAATGCCGTGGCCCTTGTGCCTTGATATCTCCAAATCAATGGTTGTTGCATGTTTTATATTCGAGTGTTTGTTTACGTGTTATAATTTATTTTTTAAATTATTTTTTATATGAAAAACTGATGCGTTTTTAATATGCTAATGTAAAAAAAATAAAATATTATTTTGATATATTTTTAATTAAAAAATATTTTATACTACAATACTATACAAATATATATATATATGGTAGCTAGTTTAGCTATAGTTTTATGTATATGTTATGAATCCTAAATTTAAAGATGGACTATAGCATTATATATCAATAAAAAAAATCTTCAATATAGTGACGAGTATATCCGAAACTTCATAAGGTTTTAATTTTTTACTGCCGAAAATTCACGGGGTTAATAAAATCATTCGTGCGAGACAAGAATTCAAATCGGAGTGACGTTTGCATGGAATTTGAGGGGAACATATTCTTGGAAAATCCTGGACCGTCTGATTGGTGGGACTAGTTGGTCCAGGACTTTCAGGCCACCTGTCTTGGTGAAATCCTAGGCAATATAAATTACTATTGTCCTTGACTCGAAAAAATTGACTCGCATTTTTGCACCGGCCAGGGCATCTCAAGGGAAAAAAAAAAGTTGAAATATAATTAACTTTTTTAAATAGCTTTTTTCATTAGAATGCATATATATATATAAAAAAAAAACTTTATTTAGACTATTTGAAAAAATCATATTATCACCTTTGAAGATGCTCAATGAGCTTTCCAGCAAATAAAAAAAAGAAAATACCCCACACTCCTAGGCTTTAACCAGGCTTTTATAAAAGAGGCGAGGATGACTCCCCGTGTAGCGTTAAGGTTTTTAGAATTTTTAAAATTATAGTTTTAAAATGCATGGAAATAAATCAAACCTCTAGAGCTTTAAAATTATAACTCTTATATATAAAAAAAAATATAGAAAAAATATTATAGCAGTTATTCTTTATATAATGATTAAAAAAAACTTAAAAAACCTGAAACTAGGTAGAAAAATAATTAAAATTAAATAATGGCTAGAAAAATAATCTAAACTGCATCTCCTGACGACAACTAGCAGACCCTTTTTAGAACTAAACTTGTAGAACATACCAAGTAAATTTTAAACGGTCAGGTAAAAATTATTATTGTTTTTGCCAAGCTACATGTCCATATTTTTTTGCAGGCTTTGTCATATCTATATATAGTCCATAAATGCAAGTCACAACTGGGGCTATTTGCGAGCGGCAGAAGCCAGCATCAAATTACGAGATTTTCGAAAATATCAATTGAATTGAATGCATGTGAAGGGGAATGGAGGGGATTGGAAACAATGAGCAAATAAAAGTTCGATTATTATGGGCTACAGTTCAAGCCCAATTTAAATGCAAGAAAAGGCCCAATAAATAGAGCAAGATATCGTGCTTAGCCGCTTCCCATACAGCCCGCTCGCGGACTCGCCAAGATATAATGTGTACCTCTGCTCTCCCTCTCCCTCTCCCTCTCCCTATCCTTTTCCAGTCTGGTCCTCAACTCAAGTGGCAGTTTCCCACATAATTTCATAAAACTTTTACAAGGAAACCTGAAATTTACGGAACAACTGACCTTGTAACCTTGACATCAGGTGTTGAAGCAAATGGTTTGCGTACATGATTCATGAAGTGGTATTGAGCAAGTTTTTGAGCCAGCTCCAATCTTGGACGGTCTCCAGATTCTATGCTTTAACAGGAAATAAGTACCATAAGAAGGCATCTGCTTCAGCCCTTCCCAACAATTGCCCGAATATTTGAACCTTGAAAACCCATACACGTTTGCAGACTCCATAACCACATACACTTCAAATCTTGAAATATGGCGTCCTAAATACTAATATAACAGGTGACAGTAGTTTCAGAATTTCAGCTGTGCTAGCGCCACCAAAGATTGCATGTTTCCGTCACATCATCTGAAACTATACAAGAAAAAGAAAAAAACGTTTCAATTCATGATCGCTAACCAATCTCAGTGCATTTAGTTTCAGTGTACAGAATACAAAGTAATTATGTAATGATAAAACAAATTTGGTGGTATAGCAACATTGCTTCTATTGGTGCCCGGATTTCTATAAACGGAACTGACAGAAACAGCAGCAGCAGCAGCAGTTAATGCTGGATGGGCAAGTGTTTACAGGAATAAAGATGATATCACAAGAATATGAAAATTAAACTTAAGTTGAAGTGTTGTGTCATGGCTCGTCAGCCACAGTGATTATCATCAGATTTCCATCAACCATGTACTACACTTCAGCGGCAAACGAAAATGGAGCAGTGATGGTGGTTACATGGTGATGGTGGTCGTGTTTGATAAGGAAAGCAGCATATTACGTGATCCTCTTGATTGTAGAAAATATTTTAGGAGAATTATTGGGTGATTGTTTTTATAGTTAGTTTACAAGATATGCTTGTATATTCTACTATATTTATCATTGTACATTCCTATAAATATGAAACCTCACAACCACAGAAATTATGGTGCCTTTATAATTCTTATTAATGTTGGCAGCAATATAACCAAACATAACAGCAGGTAAATCAATCCAAGAAACAGATCATATGACGCAACACGAAACAATAGGTAGATTTGAAGTGAATCCTCGTACAACTAAGCTATAATGCTGATCAATGGCCATGACAAGTAAAACCATGTGCGCAAACTTCATGTGCTTATCAATATCAACAACCTCTTACCCCATTTTTCACAGCTCGATAGAGGGCAGTAAGGAAATCCTAACAATAGCAGGTGCACACAAGTCTCATTCAATTGAACAAGCCAAGGACATACACCAAGCATCCAACTTTATCCAAAATGAGAGGCAAAGTTCTACAAAATATACCTCTTAAGTGCCCAATCCAAACCGCAGAATCTCCCACAAGCTGGCCACAGTTAAACAACATGATCCATGCAATTCGCAGAACCCCAGATCCCCCCTCCTCTTCTTCTATTCCACTACATCGACTTAAAAAACCATGCATGATTTTTATTAGAGCCCAAAAATTCACTTGCCCTGAAATTGGTAACCCCAAAATTAAATTTCCCAAACCCAATTAAACTAATCCACTTACTACTCCGCTGCGGCACCGAAACCAAACTAACTAAATTCCTAACAACCTCCTCTTCCGTCACCGCAATTCTCGCGTCCCTAAAAGGCTTCCAGCATTTCTCCTTGGCAAACCCAACGCACTTGTCTTTAGCCGCAACCAAACAACCTTCCAGTTCGCGATCCTCACACCTCTCCCTCTCCTTCAAGTCTTCCAATCTCGCTCCCCCGATAAAACCGCGCCACCAGGGAGGCTTACATTTGTTTGACGCGGTTATCGCGCACCCAAACCTGGCTCCTTCCTCGCACTGGGAGATTATTTTGGACTCGCAGGTTTTGTATGCGACAGCCCAGGATTGAGGGCTTCTGAAAGCGAGGACGTGTGGGCTGATTGACGGGTCGTCGGGCGGACCGGCGGGTATGGGGCCACGAAGGAGTGGGATTGGGCGGTCGAATTTGATTGTGGTTGCGGATGCTGAGTATTCGTCTAGATTTTGTGGTATTGAGGGGTTCATAATTTTAGGGTGTGTGCGTTAGTGTAGAAGATTTATTGATTTGAGTGGAGTGAAGTGAAGGACCTTCTGCTTGAAGCAGGGGAAGCGGAGAGAATGAATGGTTTGGGGGTGGGAGTAAATTTGAAAACAAACTAAAAAAAGAAACATCCCAATCCATTTGGGCAGAATGCGTCCTAATATCGTATACAATTTGAGACAGCCTCTCGCAAAGCCCATAATCAAGCAAATGGAAGAACCAACATGAGAGAACGCTCGTGACATCCCGTGTTGGCTGGGCTTGTGTGAGCTCAGAGGGCTGCTGGCAAAGGCGTGGTATCTCTCGTATTCTTCGAAAGTTATCTATCTATTCAGCATATCTACTATGTAATAATATTTTATAATAATAATGTGTATGGAATTATCACAGTTTGATTTTAGATTTATTGATTTTGTTTATATGTAGTATTATTTATAGGAGAAATACTAATTTGTGCAATAAGATACTTTCAACTTCAAGCTATAACTTAAAAATAACCATTCATCTAGAAAAAAAAATATGTTCGAATCTTACAAATTTCAGGGCCACTGGAGACTTACATGATCGTTAACTTCAAGGCTCATAAAATTAGTCGAGGTGCGTACAAGCGGGCTTAGACACCCACATTAATAAAAAAAAATAGATATAAGTTCAAATATGACTTAAATTTGTTGTTTCTGTTGAAGTATATATGTAGTGCAATCACAAAAAAATATTTTGATTGAACCGTAAATCTTTACTCAGTGTGTATTTCATATTATAGTAGTGTGTATTTGATATTATAGTGTAGAATATTTTAAAAAAATATTTGTTTATAGAATTTTCTATTTTGAAAAAATATTATAATATTATAGATTTATTTTTCACTTTAATTTCCATGTTTCTATTTTTACTTTTCTTCTTCAAATATTTCTAACATTTTACAGGAATCCTCTCAATAACTTTCTCTACAACTCATCAAGAGATATATCAACTGTATATGAAGGGTGGATACAATATCGATCAACGCTTGTAATTATTTCTGTCTATATATTTGATTATTTATAGTTTTATTTATTTATTTCTGTAATCTATGTTATTACAACAACAATAACAAGCACAACGGCTGCCTTCTACGAGAGTAAAAAGGAACAAGATATGAATAAAGTGGTTTGTTTATGAATAAAAAAATTATATTCAGAAAGCCATCGCCATCATCCTTGAAAATTCCTCATAGCTAACTAGACCATCACCGTCCAAATCTGCCTCTCTGATCATCTGTTCAGCCTCTTCCTCTGTCAGTCTCTCTCCCAAATTCATCATCACTTGTCTTAGCTGCAAGTTACCAACAATGTGTGAAATGATAAATAAATTTGACTATGCAATTTGTAGACGAAGCTTAGACTTAGAGAAGTCCCGTGTAGTTTTTTTCTTTCACAAAGAAATTCGGTGGCTAGGAAACAAAGACAAGACAGAGAGAAAGCAATGATATTCACCTCGCTGGACGAAATATATCCGTCCTGGTTCCTATCAAAAACTTTGAAAGCTTCTTTTAGTTCCTCGGTAACATTTTCCTGCAAGAATTGCAAATGCATTAACCCTATAGTCTGATCAGAGAGAAAACAATAAGCATTTGCATATATATAAAAGCACCTATCGAGCGATATTCATTTCATATTGTTATTTACCTTCTGCTTCCTTCCCATGACATTCAAGAATTCTTCAAAATCTAATGTCCCATTTCCATCAATATAAACTTCACATATCATGTCTCGAATTTCTTCTATTGTGGGACGTCTATCCAACGATTGTACAATGGTTGCCAGTTCTTCCAGTGTAATGAAACCTGTATATATATATGTGTTACAATTTACAAATGACTCTAAATACTGAATGAAATCTATGAGGATGACCGAATAAATATAACTTTTTTCCTAAAATAATAGTTATAACACAAATTCATAAACGGAAACGAAACAAATGCTGTTGCAACAAGATGCTCAGTTATTGAGGTCAAGGTTATATATGAAGCACACTATAAACACAAACAGAATAAGAGTGTAGAAGGACGAACCATCTGCAACCTTGTCAATCGATATCAAGCTAAAGATCTCTCGGAGCTCGGCAACGTTAACCTGTTCTCCAGCCAGTGCATCTGCCATGCTTCTTCTTCTCTTTTTGTTTAAGATGTAAAAGAAGACTTCTCTTGTTTTGCTGGTAGATGATCGAAAAAACCAGTAAAGATGAGAGAAATGTATTTGGAGGCTTAAAGCTTTAAATATGATGGATCCCGTATAAAAGGAAGGCTTGAAATTGAACATTATTCACGAGACTAGTTTGAAACAGTCAAACACGCTTTGATTAATGAATTCCATTCAAAGCTATAAAAAGTCTAGAAGTGAGTCTTGGATTAACGCTTGAATGGGTAATTTTCAAAGACACTTCAGTTCACTGCAGGGCGTGTCTCTCATGAATCCTTAAAAAGTCAGCTAGACAATGACTTTTTATTTTTCCTTTGCACGCTATTTTCTGAGAAAAGTTCTGTTCTAGTTTAAAAAAAAATATTTTCCGATATAGTGCTTCTACTTTTAATTTTTCGGTAATATTAAAAATCATTCATGTATAAATGGTAAATCAATGTATAGCACAGTCAGACATAAACTCTATTAGGAATTGAACCATAGCTTTTTTATTATTATTATTAATGTGGGTGTTCGGGTTAATTTATACACACCTTAACTAATGTCATGGATCCTGAAGTTAATAACCATATAGATTTCCAATGACCCTGAGATATATGAAATTCGAACCGGTAATTTCTAGAAAATAAATTTAAAATTTAATTAATTGAGTTGTATCCTCTCAATATTTAACCATAGCTTCTTTGACAAGAAACTAGGTAGCATATGACCAAATGTTGCGTGGTTTCTATATTTGAGGCAGGACAATGCCTTTTTAGGCATGAAACCCAACTTCCTAATGTAGTTTTTTTTCCCACGCACATTCGATGACCAAGTCGCCAAGTGTGAACGTCGATCGTATTACAAACTTGTGGGGTCATTTTTTTATTTTTATATCCATATATTCTTATAATATAGTTATAGAATAATTATTGCTGAGTACTCTAGAATTTTTGGAGGGATGTCATCGTCTACGAACCTCCTAGGTTTGGATACTTGTACTCGAAGCTATTGAATTGTATTCGTTCGAAAAAGAAGATTTGGTAGTTGAATTGAATTTTACGGCCTTCCCACCTACCTCTGGTTCTTCGACAGAAAAGGAACGCAAGACAGCTCATTGCCCTGGCCCAAAGGTTACATCTCGAAAGGTTCCAGCCAAAGGCCCAGATAACTGACTGCTCGTGGTAGCGTTTGATTATTGCTTTTCAACT
>Ga0307518_10002504_pt1 | contig 13403 bp, 10 predicted proteins | sample 25_EM_MG_FD_203889 | JGI IMG/M metagenome (GOLD analysis project Ga0307518, IMG submission 203889) | Populus trichocarpa ectomycorrhiza microbial communities from riparian zone in the Pacific Northwest, United States - 25_EM | ecosystem: Host-associated > Plants > Roots > Unclassified | place...
CGGATCCAACGGCGTGGTCCCACCACCCTGCGGACGCGGCGTGAACGCAGGGATCAACGGCTCCACCAGCTCCCACAGCTCATCCGGCACAAGACGCAACGACAACCGATCAACCACGACCAAGATCGTCGCGCATCAGCCACCGATCACCACGTAAGACACGCTCTAAGTACGCCCGAAATCCGAGACTTCGCATCGTAGGAGAAGGAAACTGTCGGGGGTATGGGTTTGACTGGGCATAGCGGAAACGGAAAGGAGGCGCGCCATGGACGTTCGGACAGGCCTGAACCATCGTGAGCGGGCCACCCTGAGAGCCGTGGCCGAGGGCCACGCCGAGATCAGCTGCAGTTGCGAGCCGGACCTGTTCGTCGACGGTCTCGCCTGCTGCGACCAGCACACCGCGCATCGCCTCGCCCACCTCGGCCTGGTGATGCCCGCGCGGGGCGGCCGGTGGGGCGAGCGTGTTCCCGCCCTGCTCACCGAGGCCGGAGCGGTGGCGCTGGAGGGCGCGTTCCCGCCGCTGGCCGCCGCCTAAAAGCGTTTGCGGGGGCACGCGGGAAACGCCACGATCGCGTGATGCGTGTCTTTCTGGAGACCGAGCGGCTCGTCCTGCGGCAGTTCACCGGCGCCGACGTCGACGACCTGTTCGCGCTCTACGACGATCCCGAAGTCATGCGGTACCTCAATGGGGGCGAACCCGCCGACCGGGCGGAGATCGAAAACGTGGACCTTCCCGCCTTTCTCGGTTACTACGAGCGTTTCCCCGGTTACGGGTTCTGGGCGGCGATCGAGAAAGCGAGCGGGGATTTCCTGGGGTGGTTCCATTTCCGCCCGCTGCGCGGCCACCACACGGACGATCCCGAGCTGGGCTACCGGCTGAACCGCGCGTCCTGGGGGAAGGGGTACGCGACCGAAGGTTCGCTCGCGCTCCTGGAGAAGGGGTTCACCGAATTCGGGGCCAAGCGGATCTGGGCGGCGACCATGACGGTGAACCTGGGGTCCCGGCGCGTCATGGAAAAGATCGGGATGCGGTACGTCCGGACCTTTCACGAGCACTTCGACCACCCGATCCCCGGCACGGAGGAGGGCGAGGTCGAGTACGCCATCACCCTGGACGAGTGGCGATCCCGCGTTGGGCTCGTGAGTGGTAAGGACGGTTAGAACCGTCCTTATCACTCACGAGGTGGGCAGCCAGGTTTCGCCGATCTCCTCGGCCAGGGCCTCGCCGCCGGTACTCCCGCACGCCGACGACGTCGACGGCCTCCGAGACGGCCTGCCCGTACGCGCGGATCAGCCCGCCGGCGCCGAGCAGCACCCCGCCGAAGTACCGGGTCACCACGGCGACGGTGTCGGTCAGCTCGCGGCGGCGGAGCACCTCCAGCATCGGGGTGCCCGCCGTGCCCGCGGGCTCGCCGTCGTCACTCGAACGTTGAGTCCTGCCATCGGCGCCCAACACGAACGCGTGACAGTGGTGCCGAGCCGCCGGATCGGCCTTTTTCCTGGCGGCGATCACCTCACGGGCGGCCTCTTCCGAGGTGACCGGCGCGAGCGCGCAGAGGAACCGCGACCGCCGGATTTCGATCTCGTGGACCCCGGTGCCCGCCACGGTGAGATAACGATCCGCCATCGGCCAAGCCTCTCAAACCGGGCAGGTCGCTCTGCCGTTCGGGCGATTCGACTCCTCACCCAGGGTCATCGCAACACCGGTGAAACCCACTCGACCGCGCGACCCAGGTCACACTTTTGGACTAGCCTGACGGTGATAAGCGCAGGTCAGAGCGCTAATGCTCCACTCAGTGGACACGTCATTCCAGCCAGTGGGCAGATGATGTTTGAAGTCAACGCCCGCGTGGCATTTCCCACCCCGACCAAGCGACGTATGTCGATAACAGCGATTTCACACTATCGTCATAAGACCGGCGAACCCGGGAGTAACACGTGTACCCGCCAGCCACCCACCACAGCGGCAACGCGGCACCCACGTGCACAGCAGTACCGATATGCGCATCGGCCGCCCAGTGCAGTGCGGCTCTACGAGGCCTGCCCCCGTTTCCGCGGGCGGGATCGTTCCCTCTCGACTGACCATCGCGGTCCCGGACCACTCCGTTAACTGGTTCACGTCCGAACCACCCGAACGGAGTGTTACCGGTCGCGCCGACGCCTTGGGAGGCGGCCAGCCGTGACCCACCATGCCAGCTACAAGGGCAGCAAGGCCCCCGAAGGCCTGTACGACCCGGAGTTCGAACACGACGCCTGCGGTGTCGCGTTCGTCGCCGATCTCTCCGGTAAACGCGATCACGGCATCGTCGCCAAAGCGCTGATCGCGCTGCGGAACCTGGAACATCGCGGGGCCCGCGGCGCCGACCCGGAGACCGGCGACGGCGCCGGGATCCTCATCCAGGTCCCCGACGAGTTCTATCGCGAGGTCGTCGACTTCGACCTTCCCGGGCCGGGCACCTACGCCGTCGGCACGGCTTTCCTGCCGCAGGACGAAAAGGCCCGCGGCCGGGCGATGACGACCATCGAACGTGTCGCCGCCGAAGAAGGCATGCGCGTGCTCGGCTGGCGCGACCTTCCCGTCCACACGGACCACGTCGGCACCGGCGCGGCCGAGACCATGCCGTACTTCAGCCAGCTGTTCCTGGCCGGGAACGACGCGCTGGAGGGCCTGGCGCTGGAACGCGCCGCCTTCGTGGTGCGCAAACGCGCCGAGCACGAGCTGGTCGAGGACGACGTCTACTTCCCGAGCCTGTCCTCGCGCACGATCGTCTACAAAGGAATGCTCACCGAGCCGCAGGTCGAGAAGTTCTTCGCCGACCTCACCGACGAGCGCGTCACCAGCGCCATCGGCCTGGTGCACTCCCGCTTCTCCACCAACACCTTCCCGTCGTGGCCGCTGGCGCACCCGTACCGGTACGTCGCCCACAACGGCGAGATCAACACGTTGCGCGGCAACCGGAACTGGATGGACGCGCGGGAAGCGCTCCTCGAATCCGACCTGATCCCCGGTGACCTCAAGCGGATCTACCCGATCATCACCCGCGGCGCGAGCGACTCGGCGTCCTTCGACGAGGTGCTGGAGCTGCTGCACCTCGGCGGCCGTTCGCTGCCCCACGCGGTGCTGATGATGATCCCGGAGGCCTGGGAGAACCATCAGGAGATGGACCCCGCGCGCCGCGCGTTCTACGAGTTCCACTCGACGCTGATGGAGCCGTGGGACGGACCCGCGCTGGTCTCCTTCACCGACGGCACGCAGATCGGCGCGGTCCTCGACCGCAACGGCCTGCGCCCCGCCCGGTACTGGGTCACCGAAGACGGCCTCGTCGTCCTCGCCAGCGAGGTCGGCGTGCTGGAGCTGGAGCAGTCCACGATCGTCCGCAAAGGACGGTTGGAGCCGGGCCGCATGTTCCTCGTGGACACGGCCGCCGGCCGGATCGTCGAGGACGAGGAGATCAAGAACGACCTCGCCACCGAGCACCCGTACGACGAATGGGTCGAGGACGGCCTGCTCCCGCTCGACGGGCTTCCCGAGCGTGAGCGGGAGATCCCGCCGCACGCCGCGCTCGTGCGCCGTCAGCAAGCCTTCGGCTACACCGAGGAGGAGCTCGACGTCCTGCTCGAACCGATGGCCCGCACCGGCGCGGAACCGATCGGCTCGATGGGCAACGACTCCCCCATCGCGTCGCTGTCCAGCCGTCCGCGGCTGATCTTCGACTACTTCATCCAGCTCTTCGCCCAGGTGACCAACCCGCCGCTGGACGCGATCCGCGAGGAACTGGTCACGTCGCTGGGCACCCAGCTGGGCGCGGAGCCGAACCTCCTGCAGGCCGACGCCAAGTCGTGCCGCCGGATCGTGCTGCCGTTCCCCGTGCTGGACAACGACGAGTTCGCGAAGCTGGTGCACGTCAACGACGACGGCGACCTGCCGGAGTTCCAGGCGGTCACCGTGCAGGGCACCTACGACGTCCACGGCGGCGGCGAGGCGCTCGTGCGGCGGCTCGACGAGATCCGCGCCGAGGTGTCCGCGGCCATCGCCGAGGGCGCGCGGCTGATCGTGCTGTCCGACCGCGGGATCGACGAAGACCACGCGGCCATCCCGTCGCTCCTGCTCACCGGCGCGGTGCACCACCACTTGGTGCGCGAGAAGACCCGTACGCAGGTCGGCCTCATCGTCGAGGCGGGCGACGCGCGCGAGGTGCACCACATCGCGCTGCTGATCGGCTACGGCGTCGCGGCGGTGAACCCGTACCTGGCGATGGCGACCGTCGAGGAGATGGCCGATCAGGGCCTGATCGCCGGTGCCACCGCCAAGCAGGCGACCGCGAACCTGATCAAGGCGCTGGGCAAGGGCGTCCGCAAGACGATGTCGAAGATGGGTGTGTCCACAGTGGCCTCCTACACCGGCGCGCAGATCTTCGAAGCGGTCGGGCTCGGCGAAGAGGTCATCCAGAACTGCTTCACCGGCACCACTTCCCGGCTCGGCGGCGTCGGCTTCGACACGCTCGCGCTGGAGGTCGCCGAGCGGCACCGCCGCGCGTTCCCGAGCGACGGGTTCCGCGCGAACCACCGCGAGCTGGAGACCGGCGCGGACTACCAGTGGCGCCGCGAGGGCGAGCCGCATCTGTTCAACCCGCAGACGGTGTTCAAGCTGCAGCACTCCACGCGTGCCGGGAAGTACGAGGTCTTCAAGGAGTACACGAAGGCCGTCGACGACCAGGCGCAGAAGCTGTACACGCTGCGCGGGCTGTTCGACTTCAAGGTCGGCCAGCGGCCCGCGGTGCCGATCGAAGAGGTCGAGCCGATCTCCGAGATCGTCAAGCGGTTCGCCACCGGCGCGATCTCCTACGGGTCGATCTCGGCGGAGATGCACGAAACCCTGGCCATCGCGATGAACCGGCTCGGCGGCAAGTCGAACACCGGTGAGGGCGGCGAGGATCCGGAACGGCTCTACGACCCCGAGCGCCGCAGCGCGGTCAAGCAGGTCGCGAGCGGCCGGTTCGGTGTCACGAGCGAGTACCTGGTCAACGCCGACGACATCCAGATCAAGATGGCGCAGGGCGCGAAGCCCGGCGAGGGCGGCCAGCTGCCCGGCGCGAAGGTGTACCCGTGGATCGCGAAGACCAGGCACTCCACGCCGGGTGTCGGGCTGATCTCGCCGCCGCCGCACCACGACATCTATTCGATCGAGGATCTGGCGCAGCTGATCCACGACCTCAAGAACGCCAACCCGGCCGCGCGTATCCACGTGAAGCTGGTGTCCGAGGTCGGTGTCGGCACGGTCGCGGCCGGTGTTTCCAAGGCGCACGCGGACGTCGTGCTCATCTCCGGGCACGACGGCGGCACGGGCGCTTCGCCGCTGTCGTCGATCAAGCACGCGGGCGGACCGTGGGAACTCGGGCTCGCCGAGACGCAGCAGACGTTGCTGGCCAACCGGTTGCGCGACCGGATCGTCGTGCAGACCGACGGCCAGCTCAAGACCGGCCGTGACGTCGTCATCGCCGCGCTGCTCGGGGCCGAGGAGTTCGGCTTCGCGACCGCGCCGCTGGTGGTGTCGGGCTGCATCATGATGCGGGTGTGCCACCTCGACACCTGCCCGGTCGGCGTCGCGACGCAGAACCCCAAGCTGCGCGAGAAGTTCAGCGGCAAGGCCGAGTACGTGGTGAACTTCTTCGAGTTCATCGCCCAGGAGGTCCGGGAATACCTGGCGGAGCTGGGTTTCCGGTCCATCGCCGAGGCCGTCGGCCACGCGGAGATGCTCGACAAGCGCAAGGCGATCGACCACTGGAAGGCCGCCGGTCTCGACCTGACGCCGATCTTCCACGTGCCCGACATGGCCCCCGCCGGACTGCGTCACCAGCAGACCGTGCAGGACCACGGGCTGGAGAAGGCGCTCGACAACACGCTGATCCAGCTCGCCGAGGGCGCGCTGTCGTCCGGCGACAAGGTGCGGCTGGAACTGCCGGTGCGCAACGTGAACCGGACCGTCGGCACCATGCTCGGCCACGAACTCACCAAGCGGTGGGGCGGCGAAGGCCTGCCGGACAACACGATCGACGTCACCTTCACCGGTACCGCCGGTCAGTCGTTCGGCGCGTTCGTGCCCAAGGGCATCACGCTGCGGCTCTTCGGCGACGGCAACGACTACGTCGGCAAGGGGCTGTCCGGCGGACGGCTCATCGTGCGGCCGCCGAAGGTGGCGCGGTACAACGCCGAAGAGCACATCATCGCGGGCAACGTGATCGGCTACGGCGCGACCAGCGGCGAGATCTTCATCCGCGGCAAGGTCGGCGAGCGGTTCTGCGTGCGCAACTCGGGCGCGCTGGCCGTCGTCGAAGGCGTCGGCGACCACGGCTGCGAGTACATGACCGGTGGCCGGGTCGTCGTGCTCGGCGGTGTGGGGCGCAACTTCGCGGCGGGTATGTCGGGCGGTGTCGCCTACGTGCTGGACCTGCCGGCGCACCGGACCAACCCGGAGATGGTCGACATCGACCCGCTGGATTCGTCCGATGTGGACTTCCTGCGTGAGGCGCTCGAAAAGCATTACAACGAAACGGAGTCCGCCGTCGCGCGTGCGCTGCTCGCCGACTGGGACGCCGCCGTCGACCGGTTCGGCAAGGTCATGCCGAAGGACTACAAGCGCGTGCTCGCGGCGCAGGCGAAGGCCGAGCGCGATGGGCGTGACGTGAACGAGGCGATCATGGAGGCAGCTCATGGCTGATAATCGCGAAGCCGGCTATGAGTGCCGACTGGGTGCGGGTATCCCGCAAGACACGGAGGCCGCACATGGCTGACCCCAAGGGCTTTCTGACCACCACTCGCGAGACGCCCAAGAGCCGTCCCGTCGACCTGCGCCTGATGGACTGGCGCGAGGTGTACGAGGACTTCGCGACGTCGAAGCTGCAGAAGCAGGCCGGGCGCTGCATGGACTGCGGTATCCCGTTCTGCCACCAGGGCTGCCCGCTCGGGAACCTCATCCCCGAGTGGAACACGCTGACCTGGCGCGACGATTGGCGCGAAGCGGCCGAGCGGCTGCACGCGACCAACAATTTCCCGGAGTTCACCGGGACCCTCTGCCCGGCGCCGTGCGAGACGGCGTGTGTGCTCGGGATCAACGACGATCCCGTCACCATCAAGCGGGTCGAGATCTCGATCATCGACCGGGCCTTCGAAGAAGGCTGGGTCACGCCGCAGAAGCCGGTGGCGCTCACCGGCAAGAAGGTGGCGGTGGTCGGGTCCGGCCCGTCGGGACTCGCCGCGGCGCAGCAGCTCACGCGCGCGGGCCACAGTGTCGTGGTCTTCGAGCGGGCCGACAAGATCGGCGGGCTGCTGCGCTACGGCATCCCCGAATTCAAGATGGAGAAGCACCGTCTCGACCGCCGTCTCGACCAGATGCGCGCCGAGGGCACGGAATTCCGGACTTCGGTGAACGTCGGCGTCGACCTCACCGTCGAGGAACTGAAGTCGTCCTACGACGCCGTCGTCCTCGCCGGTGGCGCGACCGCGTGGCGGGATCTGCCGATCCCCGGCCGCGAGCACGCCGGAATCCACCAGGCGATGGAGTTCCTGCCGCACGCCAACCGCGTCGCCGCCGGTGAGCTGGACGTGTCGCCGATCAGCGCCGAGGGCCTCGACGTCGTGGTCATCGGCGGCGGCGACACCGGCGCGGACTGCGTCGGGACCTCGCACCGTCAGGGCGCGAAATCGGTGACGCAGCTGGAGATCATGCCGAAGCCGCCGCTTTCGCGGTCCGACGCGCACCCGTGGCCGACGTACCCGATGATCTACCGCGTCTCGTCCGCGCACGAGGAGGGCGGCGAGCGGCTGTACTCGGTCAACACGCAGGAGTTCGCCGCCGACGCCGACGGCCGGGTGCGGGCCTTGAAACTGGTGGAAGTCCGTAATGAGGGCGGCAAGTTCGTCCCCGTGGAAGGAACGGAGCGCGAACTGCCCGCGCAGCTGGTGCTGCTCGCGATGGGCTTCGTCGGCCCGGAGCGGGAAGGCCTGCTGGAGTCGCTCGACGTCGAGCTGGACCAGCGCGGCAACGTCGCCCGCGACAAGGCGTTCAAGACCAGTGTCGACAACGTGTTCGTGGCGGGTGACATGGGCCGCGGCCAGTCGCTCATCGTGTGGGCGATCGCCGAAGGCCGCTCCGCCGCGGCCGGCGTGGACGCTTTCCTCACCGGGCGGGACGTGCTGCCCGCTCCGATCGCTCCGACGGACCGGCCGCTCACCTAGACTGCTTTTCGCGCGTGAAGGCCCCCTTCCCTCGGCTGAGCCGAGGGAAGGGGGCCTTCACGCGCTTCGCGTCCGGTGCTGTGGCGGTCGTAAGTGGCCCTTGTACGGGCTGGCCGCTTCGCGTGACTGGATGGACGGCACGCGTGAGCCGATGGACGACTCGCGTGACTGGATGGACGACACGGCGAGCCGTCCCGCTGGACACACGTGTCGTCCCGCTGATCACGCGTGTCGTCCCTCCGCGCACAGCGGCAGGTACCTGAGGCACGGTTGGCCCTAGCGCCCACCCGTCGCGTTTAGTCCTCTGAATGCGGTAGTTGCGCGGGCAACCACCGCAAGCAGAGGACTAAATGCGAGGCGTGACCGGCGCATTGGTTCTTTTGGGTGAAAGAACCGCCGAAAGAGTGTACTTGCGGGTGAGGACAGCGAGGTTTCGGTATCGGTTGTATCAAGGGGTAAGTCCCGTGCGGCGGCGGGGACCGGCAAGACCTGCCGGGGCCGCCGGACGGGTTCCCAAGGAGGGGGTTCCTTGCTATGTCCGTCGATCTGACTGCGCCCTTGGAGTGGAAGACCGCCACCGGCGATGCCGCGAAAATGCTCGAAGAACTACAGCCGAACATCCTGAAAGCGCACGCCCGCGACCATTTTTCCGCACTTTTCCTCCGTTTTTCGGAGACCACGAGCGCGATGAGGTTCCTCGCGTCCCTCGTCCCGCTGATGAAGTCCGCGAAGACCCACCTGACCGAGGTCGAGCGCTTCAAAACCGAAGGGGTGAAGGGGACGCCCTACGTCGGCACCGGGCTGACCTCGGCGGGCTACCGGTTCCTGAAAATCGAGGCACCGCAAGACGAATCCTTCCGCCTGGGCATGCGCGCGCAGGAGACCCGGGAGAAGCTGAACGACCCGCCTCGTACCACGTTCGACAGCGGGTATCACGACGAGATCCACGCCGTCGTCGTCATCGGCGACGGTGCCGACGCTCCGATGACCGCGCGCCGGAACGCGGTTCTCGCGCTGATTCCGTCGACCGTTTCCGTCGTCGCGGAGGAAACCGGATTCGGCAGGGTGAACGCCAACGGTGAGGGTATCGAGCATTTCGGCTACGTCGACGGCCGGAGCCAGCCGCTCTTTCTGGTCGAGGACATCCATGCGGAAAAGACGGGAACGGACGGGATCAGCGTCTGGGATCCGAGCGCCCCGCTGAACCAGGTGCTCGTTCCGGATCACGCGGCACCCGATCCCGAAGTGCATTTCGGCAGTTACTTCGTTTTCCGCAAATTGGAACAGAACGTGCGGCGCTTCAAGCAGTCGGAAGAGGCGCTGGCGGATGAATTGGGACTGGCGGGTGAAGACCGGGAACGGGCGGGCGCGATGATCGTCGGCCGGTTCGAGGACGGCACGCCGTTGACCGCGCAACGGGAAGAGGGCGCGGAAAGCCCGGTACCGAACAACTTCGACTACGGAAGCGACGTCGCCGGCGCCAAATGCCCGTTCCAGGCGCATATCCGGAAGACGAATCCGCGCGGTAGCGGCGGCGCGGAACAACCGCCGCAGGAACGCCTTCACCTGATGGCGCGACGGGGCGTGCCGTACGGCGAACGAGCCGACGATCCGAACGCCGATCTGCCGCCGTCCGCCCGGCCCAGCGGCGGCGTCGGCCTGCTGTTCATGGCGTTCAACGCGGTGCTGGGCAACCAGTTCGAGTTCACGCAGGCGACCTGGTCGAACAATCCCGGGTTCCCGATTCCCCCGGTCGGGGTCAAGCCGCCGGGTCTCGATCCGGTCATCGGCCAGGGCCCGCGCCCGGAATCCGTCTACACCACGGAATGGGCGGGCACGCGGACCGTCACCGCGGATCCGATCCCGCAGGCGGTGACACTCAAGGGTGGTGACTACTTCTTCATGCCGTCACTCGCCTTCCTGCGCGGGCTCGGCGGGAAGAACTGATCTGGCGGGCGCCGGTCATACTGGGGGTGGCCGGCGCCCGCTTTCTCCCTTCTCTCCGTCCGTATCGCGACGCGTAGTACTTTGTCCGGTGCGGTAAGCGACATCGCGCTTCGGGGAGGGAGCTGGTGATGAATCGGCATGAACGGCTGACGGCTTTATTGGACATGGTGGGGGAGCGGGAAAAAGTCGACGTCGAGGTTTCGGCGGGCGAACTCGGTGTCTCCCCCGCGACCATTCGCCGGGACCTCGATCATCTGGCCGGCCGTAATCTCGTGGTCCGCACCCGCGGCGGCGCCGTCGCGAGCAACGTCGCCTACGACCTTCCGTTGCGGCACAAGGCCGCGCGCAACGCGCCCGAACAGCAACGGATTTCCGCCGCCGCGGCCAGGATGGTCGACCCGGGCATGGTGGTCGGCCTCAACGGCGGCACCACGAGCACCGAGGTGGGCCGCGCGCTCGCGACCCGGCCGGACATGGGCGAGCCGAGCGGCGGGCCGTCGCTCACCGTGGTGACGAACGCGCTCAACATCGCCCACGAACTCGCCGTGCGGCCCAATATCAAGATCGTGGTGACCGGCGGGGTCGCGCGGCAGCAGTCGTTCGACCTGTCCGGCCCGCTGTCGCAGCTGTTCCTCGACCAGATCTCGCTGGATCTGGTGTTCCTCGGCGTGGACGCCTTCGATCCGGTGCACGGCGCGCAGGCGCACCACGAGGGCGACGCGAGCACGAACCGGCTCATGGCGGCCCGCGCGCGGCAGGTCGTCGTCCTGGCCGACAGCGGGAAGCTCGGCGGTCACGCCTTCGCGAAGATCTGCGCGACCGCCGACGTCGACGTGCTCGTCACCGACGGCCGCGCCGATCCCGAGCGCGTGCACGCCTTCGAGGAGGAAGGCGTGCGGGTGGTCAAGGCTTGAGGCGGTCCAACGCCAGCAGCGCCGCGCCGAGCCTGCCCGCCTCGTCGCCGAGCCGCGCGATCCGCAGTTCGGGCATCCGCTGGAACTGCAGGTTCGCCGCCAGCCAGGCCCGCACCGGCTCGAGGACGTAGTCGCCCGCGGTGAACAGGCCGCCGCCGAGGACGACGACTTCGGGCGCGAGCAGGGTGACCAGGGTCTTGATGCCGTGGCCGAGCCCCTCTAGCGCGTCGTTGACCACGGAGATCGCGGCCTCGTCACCGTGGCGGGCGGCGTCCACCACCTGCTCGGCGCCTTCGGCCGGCCGCCCGGTGTGCTCGCTGTAGCGGCGGGCGATGGCCGACGCGGAGGAGATCGCTTCGAGGCATCCCGTCGCGCCGCAGCCGCACGGCAGCCGGTGGCCGACGTCGATATGCCCGATCTCGCCGCCTTGCCCGCCCGCGGCGTACAGCTTCCCGTCGAGCTGGAGCGCGGCCGCGATCCCGGTGCCGACCGGGATGAAGGCGGCGTCGGTGCAGCCCTCGCCCGCGCCGACGCGGAACTCGGCGAGCCCGCCGGCGCGGACGTCGTGCCCGAACGCGAACGGCAGGCCGAGCCTGCTGTCGAGCAGCTCGCCGAACGGCACGTTCCGGAAGTCGAGGTTCGCCGAGAACGTGGCCACCCGCTCGACCTCGTCGACGATGCCGGGGATGACCACGCCGACGGCGTCCGGCGTCCCGGTCCCCGCCTGCTTGCCCAGTGTTTCCACGATCCGCGCGACCTGATCGGCGAGCGCTTCGCCGTCCGCCCCGCGCGCCGTCGGCTCGCGCAGGCTGGCGAGGTCTTTCAGGTCCGCGTCGTAGAGGGCCGCCTTGATGGACGTGCCGCCGACATCGAGTGCCGCCACCGCAGGTGTCATACCCACGATTGTCACATTGACCGGAGGGTTCACCGCGACCTACGCTCGACCGGCCAGACGACGGTTCCCGGAACGCGGTGAGAATCCGCGCGGTCGCGCCACTGTGACCCCGAGCGATCGGGGAAGCCAGACCCGGAGCCGTCGTGACACCCCTGAAGAGGCCGCGCTAGCCCGAGGAGGTCCCACCGCCATGTCAGAAGCGGTAGCCGCAGTACCCGTCCCCGTCCGGATCCCCGTCCGCGAGATCCTGCCCTGGGCGGTGCTCGTCATCCTCCTTTCGCTGATCGCGCTGTACTTCGTCAGCGCCGAGCAGGGTGCGGTGTCGGTGTTCGCGAACTCGTACGTCCACGAGTTCGTCCACGACGGCCGGCACCTGCTGGCCTTCCCCTGTCACTAGGGCGGCAAGCGCTCCATGATGAGGACCTTGCTGGTCCGCGGCATGCTCGCGGGCCTGGTCGCCGGTGTCCTGGCGACCCTTTTCGCGTACTTCTTCGGTGAGCCTTCGGTCGACACCGCCATCGGTCTCGAGGGCACCGCCGCGCATTCGCACAGCGCGCCCGGTGCCCACGAACACGCCCCGGCCGACGCCGAGGCGGCGGAGGAAGAGCTCGTCACCCGCGGTGTGCAGAGCACCGTCGGCCTGTTGACCGGCGTCGGCCTGTACGGCGTCGCCGTCGGCGGGCTGTTCTCGCTCGCGTTCGCCTTCACCTACGGCCGTCTCGGCACGCTGCGACCGCGGGTGACCGCGGCCCTGCTCGCCGGCGGCGCGTTCGTGGTCGTGTTCCTGGTGCCGTTCTTGAAGTACCCGGGGAATCCGCCCGCGGTGGGTCAGGCGGGCACGATCGGGAGCCGGACTTCGCTGTACTTCGGCTTCGTCGCGCTTTCGTTGCTGGTCGGCATCCTCGCCGCGGCGTTCGGGCGGAAGCTGGCCGACAAGCTCGGCGCCTGGCGTGGCGGCCTGATCGCCGCGGGCGGGTACGTCGTGCTGATCTCGGTGGCGGCGGCGCTGCTGCCGTCGATCGACGAGGTCCCCGACGGGTTCCCCGGTTCCACGCTGTGGTCCTTCCGGCTGGCGTCGGTCGGTACGCAGGTGGTGCTCTGGACCGCGCTGGGCCTGGCCTTCGGGGCGTTGGCCGAGAAGGCGTTGAAGCACAAGGCCGCCTTGGGCTCGTGAGTGGCGAGGACGGTTCTAACCGTCCTTACCACTCACGAGACTCGACCCATGCCCCACCGCCGCCTTTGCTCGCTCCTGAAGTACGTGAAGGCCCCCTTCACTGCGCTAGACGCAGTGAAGGGGGCCTTCACGTACTTGGCGAGGTGCGAAGGTCGAGTTTCCTCGGCTGAGCCGAGTGAAGGGGTCCTTCACGCGCTACCGCTTGACTGCTGGGGCAAGTGGTGTCGCCGGGGCGTCG
>Ga0307518_10002505_pt1 | contig 13401 bp, 14 predicted proteins | sample 25_EM_MG_FD_203889 | JGI IMG/M metagenome (GOLD analysis project Ga0307518, IMG submission 203889) | Populus trichocarpa ectomycorrhiza microbial communities from riparian zone in the Pacific Northwest, United States - 25_EM | ecosystem: Host-associated > Plants > Roots > Unclassified | place...
TACTGGACGTTATTCCTTCAGTTTCTTCTGCTTCTTGGCAGTTCTTGTGCGATAGATGACTGTCAGCGTCGGCAGTCGTCTCTTGCATCAGGATAGTCTTCTTATGTGATAGATGGCTACGATGAGGCTCCGTCGTGCTCATCCTTCGCATCAGGATCATTTGATATAGACGTTATCTTCCATGTTCACTGTACCAAACCTGTTTGGTGCGTGACAGCGGGTGTATGAACACCATCTTTACTTGAGTGACGTCCAGTCCACTTGCGATATGCGCAGCAATTCTGAGCAGGCCGCAGCTGCTTTCCTCTGAAACATGCTTCAATCAAATGATAAACTTCAGATATATGATATGGATTACTTGGTAGATGCATGGAGAGCCTTTTGTTTGCGTATGGCTGCCTGTCTTTCATTGAGAGTAAGGTATTTAGGGGTGTGCCCCATGTGAAGTGTTGTAAAGGACTGAGATGCAATACGAAACTTTGCTTGGACAATGCTATCAACTGCATACTGACATAGGATATTGCGTGATATATGCTAATTCTGGTACCATTAGATGGGGGGGAGAGTAATAGAGCATCTTGGAGCTTTCTGTCAGTGAACATGCAGTGCTTGAGGCACTAGCTTTGTTTTACTTTCAGTAGGAAATGTATTCAAATTGTGATTGGCTGTTGGTGCCGGAGCTACTCGGAGACAGATTTGTCAAACACATTTCCGGCTGACTGCAGCCCACTCTCTCCTGCTGACCGCCACAATGACCACATTTGTGCAGGCTCAGTCCAACCAACGACAATCTGTGTCGTTAGTTCATAGGCAAGAAGTACAACAAACATGGATACACCCACACCCAGAGGCTCTCTGCACCCTCTTCAACCCCCCAATTCCAACTTCACCGTCACCATCTTGGGTAAACCCCTCAGCCTGGAAGATCCATGTCCTCAGCAGATCCCCATTGATGGTCATCCTTCATAAAAATGGCATGCCAGTGTTGGTCACAATTTTTCTCCCCGTTCACTAATTCGTGTGCAACTGAAAACCATTATGGACACAGTTAGGACCATCTATCCCATCTCATTTCATCTAAGCTTTTTTTTTCAGGAAAGAATGCATGGTTCCAACGAGCCAGAAAGCAACCACTCAGAGGCATTTGGAAGCACTCAAGACGATTTCATCATTGTCCAGGTTGGTGGTGGTCGCCGTGAACCTTCGCCCCCCATGGTGGTGACCCCAACGCGACTCCATCAGAGGATCAAACCAACTACTCGGAATACTGGTCTAGTTCGTGATGCGTCGTTCCATCACAGCTATATGACCCCGACCAAGTCCTCAGTCGAGGATACCCCAACCACAGACAACGATGATAATCCTTTTCTCTCGGAACCTACCATCCAAACTGCCACCAAAGCTCAGACAGATACATCAATGACTATAAAGATGGGTATGCCATTTGTGTTTATAAACGGTGTTCATGTTATTAATTTGATTGCAGTCACTGAGGGTGATGATACTCCATGTCCTTCTGAGAGAGCCGCTCAACAGCCCGGATCGTCAGTTGCCCCTCTCAATACCCTCTCGGGTGTGTCATCTGCCCCAGCCACTCGGAGGCCAGGACCATCGGTTGACGCTCTTGATACCCTCTCGGGCACGCCATCTTCCCCAACTGCTCAGAAGCCAGGACCCTCGGTTTCCCCTCTCGATACCCTCCTGGGTGCGCCACCACCTCCAACTGTTCAGAAATCTGGAATCTCAGTCCCCCATCTTGATACCCTTTTGCGTTCAATGCCAAGACCTCTTGGTTTATCTGCAGCGCTTGATAGTTTGGGGTTTGAGCCTGCAGAGAGTGTCCAAATACCGATTAGCCACGTAGGTGTCTAATTCATTTTAGTATGAATTTCTGCTAATTGTATAATCATTACAAGGCCGTTCGTTCGGCAAAGACCATCCCACTTTCATCGTCAACTACCTTGCCAGACTCATCCGCCCCTCCCAGCCCTGCCATTCTTGGTCCATCACAACAATGTGATGATAAATCACTCCTGCACTCTCGAGAACAAATGCTCAATATTGACAATGAGAAAATGCTGCATGATGAGCATGGTAACGACCCCGTGTATGCTCGTGGGAGGCTTCCAGGTCACCTCATAGACAGGTTTAACAAGGGCTTTCAGAAAGTCACCGAAATATTCAGCAAGCTTGGGGAAAGTGGGGGAATGCCGTGGCAACAAGTCAAGGACCATTACAACTGCCAATATGTGCGCTCAAATTCTCAAAATCTCTGGAACATTTATTTGGCGTATTTCACAAAGAATATGCAAGCAGAGCTTGCTCGGCTCCCTGGCGACCAGCAAGTTCAAAAAAATCCCACTGTGGAGATCAGAAAGGAGTGTTATACACTTTTCAAACAAATCCCAAGTATGTCGACATCCTGGAGACCTGGAAGGAGTGCAAGGAGCTCGTAGATGTAGGTGCAACAGTGGCACAGCGCCAGCAGTTTTTCAACAAAACCGCAAAGAATTTGGACCACATGGTAAGGACCTCCTATGCATCAGTCTGTCAGTTGTATTGAATGCTCTTGCTTCAGTTTTCTGGACTATCAAAAGCACATGGAGTTGAGGGCATCTACATTTTGGCTGGTAAGGTCGTCAACCAAGATGGCGGCCTTGACCATGCTTTCATTACACCAGGTGCTGAAGGTGTACGTCGCTGTGCGATGTCTCCCTTTTCCTCATGTTCATCTCCATAGTTTTTTCTTTCTAGGTGTCATGCAGATACTGATGAGATCATTGGTCATTTCAAGGCGCATATATAGTAAGTCTATGCTATGTATCTGTATGGATCAGTACCTAATGATTTAATCAGTAATAGGGTGTCTCTAGAGAGTGTGTCAGAAGCCTTTGAAAGCATTCATGATACGGCCAAGGAGACCATCACTGATGGAGGAAAGGGAAAGCAACGTGCTGTTGATGAGAAGAAGGGCCAGTCCGACGACGACGACACCATAGAAATTATCAAGCGACCGGATCCTGAAAAAGCCAAGCAATTGCTCAGAAAGCTTATTGGTGAGTGCCTCACATCTCCTGTGATACCATCTTAAGGTTCTTTCAGAAAACGTTGGATTGAAATGGGCATCGCAAAAATTGTTCCCATGGAAATCTCTCCCTAGTCAACTGGCGAGTAGTGTGCTGGTCTTGGTGAACTGGCCAGTGGATGTCATCTTTCCAGGCGAGGAACGCCACAGTAAGGGAAGTGGCAAGGGTATTTCGGACCTTACTCATCCAGAGTGCGTCAAGCTGGTGGCTGCTCTGACAGACACCAGTGACAATAGGATTTATGTTTGGCACATCCCAAACATGAAAGGTAAATTCTCATCTTCTCGCTGTGAATGGATGCTGATGTAGTTTTAGCAGCTCTCATAGCCTCAAAAACCCCAGTCATCATCAGTGCCCCGCCCGCACACAATTCTCAACTTTCAAAGGGCAAACGAATGTATTGTAACCTCACCGTTGACTATCTTGGACCTAATCAGTTGCCTAACCTATCCGCTACCCGTGTTAAGAAGACTAAGGGCAAGAGCGCTCCTCCAATTGACATCGACAAGGAAGAATCAGGTACCAATGATTCCAACAGCGTTGAAGAGGTTCCCAAGAACCACTGCCCAAAATCCACTGCTGCCTCTGAAATGAAGCCCATCAGTGTATACCCTCACAGTCGGCCTTTCAGATTGGCAAAGACTGCAACGACTTCCCAAGTCCTCGTCCTTTCAGATAGCCTGACACCCGAGCCCAAGTCATCCAAGAATGACTACCGTCCTGATCAAGAATCACGAGACATCAACACCGACGTGGATATGGAAGGTGACGAAGTCGCCAGTGAGAAAAGCACTGCTGAGGATATTGACTCGGAATACGAGCAAGAATTGCTGTTGCGCAAACACAAAGTGAATGAGTCTCAAGTGAGTGACTCCAAGCAAAAGGGTAATGTCCCGTCTTTAGACAGCAAGGCCCAGGTGTCCAAGCACAGCAAGACAGTGGCTTTCAATGTTCCAAAACCCTGTACTATTCGTCCCAAGGCTGGCTGCCGCATTCCATCCTCACCAACATATGTTTCGTCAGGAGATGACGTGGGCAAAGTGGAACGTCCTGTGCAGAAGAGCACCAGATCCAATGCTCCAGGTTCCTGTGAAGAGTCTGCCAATGCTGTGAAGGTGGTTGTCCCTCTCAATACTTCTGACACTGTCCATCGCACTGTCACCCCTGGCTCTATGCAGAAGACTGGACCTGACACGGACATTTCAAACCTTCGCCAGGCACCTGCCAAGACACCCATCACTCCAGTTCCATTGGTCTCTACTCAACCAGATGCTCACAAGGAGTCCACCCACTCTGCGAAGACACTCATTTCTACTCAGACTCCGGATCCTACCACTGTCGCCTCTATTAATATTCACAAGCACAAGCCGGCTCTCCCTGTTGTTCCTATTGGCACAAGTAGCACCTGCATCTTTGCTGACTCCGACGTTCCTGGAACCGCAATGCGCACCCCCAGCTTTGTCGTTTCCACCAACCCTCATCACAGAGCAGCCCCCATTCCTACCACCTCTGAATACATTTTCTCTTTGGACTCTTCCACTGCTCATCCCACACATGGACCATCCAACAAACAGGATGGAGGTAAGTGTTGTCAATTTCATTACATGCACCTCTAATTATGAACGATGCTGCAATGCAACCAGCTACACCTACCTTACATCCGTCCTCACTTGAACCTCCAACACGTGTTGACCAGTTGCCGGGTCAAGGAGAACTCCCCAAACCCCGTCTCGTGCACAGTAAAAGTCAATCAGGGAACGAGGGTGAACCGTTCAACCTTCAGGCCCGGGTCTTCCCCAACAACCCATCTAGGGAGGCTCCGTCGTCTGCAAGGTTGCTGGCTGCCAAGGAAGGACATCCACTCACAACCAAAGGTGAAATTGATGGCCCACAGGAAACTGGCTTGCATTCAGCTCCCGGTGTAGGGGGGGGTTGGGTGTTGCTGCTGCCTCAGGTGAGGCACGCTCGACCCAGGGGCTTCTGGAGGTCTGGCAGAGCTCCCAAGGACTAGGGAAACTAGGAGAAATAGGGAGAGTAGTGGTGGTTCAGTCACTCCAAGACTGAGCTCAAAGATGTACACTGAAGAGAAGGAGATTGCTTAGTAAGCTAAGTACAAGCCTACATAGCTAAGGTAAGAGTCCAGTATCAGTACTACCAATCTACACACCTAGAGACAGGACTGTCTCTACACCGGCATGCACTTGAATACGGTCGGTGGTGTCCATCAAAGCTATGAAGGTGCTCATCTGGCTCATCCTTACCAGGGTCTGCACCCTTTACCTCGTCAAGAATCATACATCCATCCATCTCAGCAACATGCATTCATCAACCGACTCGCTGGGCCAGGAGTACCACAATGGCAGATCCCAGGTGCACCCTATGCATACCACGGAGGGTGGTACAATCACCCGGCAGCACCCTATCCCCCTCCTTATCCGCCATCCAACCATCCACCTTACCATGGGCCTTATGCAGAGGGCACTTCCCATGTCCCGTCGACTATGCTGCAGCCACAGAACAATCACACAGGACATCCAAATTACAGTGCGCAGCACGCCACTGTCACTCGTTGGCCTGATTATTATTATAGTGGTATCATTGCTGGAGGTTATGAAGAACCTCATGGCGACCCTCCCCTACTTGGATGAACTGGCACCCTCCCCAATGTTACCATGGCTAATATGGCCCCACAATCGCTTCCACCATCTTCTCGTCCTGGTGATACCTCAATGGAGGTGTCTCCTAGTGAGTAACGGTTTCGCCGAGGCTTCCATCTGTCTGGGTGTTGATATGACTTCATCTCTGACCCGTATCTACTTGCTATACGTTTGCTCTATGTTCTTGATGCCATGCTTTTGTTGCTTTTGAGTATTGGTGTCTGATCTCCATACCCCCAATACAAGTTGTCTTTGTGTGCGATATACCACTGCAAGTGAACTGGGATGCGTCTGACAACATGTTGTAAAACATGCAGAACTGAAGAAAAAAAATCATTGTGTGAAAACCCTCTAAAATACCTCAATGACATACACAGTCGAGAACATAAGAAAAAGAGAAAAGAAAATGTGTGGCCTCTTAGGAGTGATGGAAAACCCTCCATGGACCCTCCGCGCGACACTGACGGGAAGGGAAGATGTAAAACCCTCAACACAACGCACGACGGATCTCCACAGACCCTCCGCACGACGCTGGACAGACAGGATGGGAGGATTAGTCAACATTAACTCAACCCTCAACACGACACACAATGGATCAACAGGACCTCACAAGATGCTCAGCGCACCTTCCCTGCAACGTTGATCGGGCCCAATAAACTGCCATCAGGGGCACTCAACCGTTTCTGGAATTGGTAGGAACCTCCCCTGAAAATGGCATCTATTAGGTACATTGTTAGGTACACAAAATATATATCTAAAGACCGTGGGAACACAAAAAAACTGCTGCCAAGGGTGGTAATACCAGCCTATTATACAGAATAATTTATTTACGTGGGAACATACTCAACTCCGAAACTGTGGTGTAGTTGTCGAGAGTCAAGAGGCAGGGGAAAATAAGATATCCAACACTAACTCTCAATTTCTCAAGGGGGGGAGGGGGGCTGTGACTGTTACTGTAACGCCAAATTATACCATACTTAGCAATCATTTGTCACGCAAATCTCACCAGATCTGGGACCCCAGAACCGCCTAGTTACCAAACATGCACTACCGATTTGCAAGTAAACAAAGTACACAGAGCAGTACCAATGCATAGAACGCAAATAAACACGACGTAGACAATGAGCAAACAGAATAGACGACATGCATTTTAATGAATGTAGCCCAAACAAGTCCTCAGTGGCTGCGACGGCCCCTCTTTGCATGCATTGTTGCCGCAGATGAGGTTGAAGGATGAGTGTCCGATCAACACTTCAATGCATGCACACCAGCAGGCTGAACATTCTCCTTCTGTTGAATCTTCGTGAATGCCATGCGAGTAGGAATGCTGAACTTTGATTCCTCGAGTGCTGTTACAGCTGTAGCCTCGTAGACATCCTCGGGCAGGGGAAGACCATCCGCTTTGCCTGGATGGGCATACTCCGGGTGACGATCAGTCAGGTGAGCCTCCATGTTGTAACGCCAAATAGCAGGCCAGGCATCTGTCTCCTTCCCTGGATGGTGACAGAGCATACAGATCACAGGGACATTGTGACAAGGGTGGTTATCAGAACCTTTGTTGGCGCTTCCGTACTGGAAAGGTTCCATGCGAGGGCACTGCATTGACCATTGGATGCTGCGTGAGAGAATTTTCATTGTTAGTGTACAGTCAGCCTCCCCGCACCAACCGCAGAAACCACACAGAAGACGACCGCTGATGGGGTTCACAACAGTGTCAGGTACTCCTCGGATAGCTCGTAGGATGTGACAGCCCATGTGTGAGCGAATATCTGACTTGACATTCTCACAGCAGACGGGACAAATACCAGGGGCCGATTTTCCTCTAGAGGATGAGAGGAGCTCTGTTCCCACATTGCAAACAAGTTGTTTAAGACCTGCCATGAGCAACCTGTCAGTATGAAACATTACTATCTATTGGGAGTACTGACGTACCATCTGATGTCTGATACAGAAATGAATCGCATGTAGCCCCAATTGAAGGCAAGCTAGACAGTGCAATCTTTTGGGTAGCAATTCATCCCCACAGAAGTGTAATAGCTGTTTCGATAGCCTCTGTAGTTAGTGCCCATGTCGTGTCATTCGCGTTCACCTCAGCCCAATCTTCTGGTGTCAGGTGGGTTGAGGCAGTGGTGGTAGATGGATTGACGACAGCGAGGAGATGACCACCAAGAGTGATGGAAAGAATTCGAGTGGTCTTCACTTCTGTTCCAGGTACCATGGACACGGCTTTGAGAAAGCTGCCAGTCCAAAGCCAGAGAGAGTCGTTGTTTGGGGTAGGGCTTGTAACAGAAGGTTGAAGAACCAGGATGTCACCAGTAACTTTGATCCCCACTTGTGGGGACATCAGAGTTGCTGTTTTGATGTGACCACGCGCAGAGCCTCCCTGAGATATATATGTTGAACGCACGAAGGCAAAACCAAGCTCCTTGCTGCGAGTCCGAACGAGTGTGATGAAGACGTCGCCAACAACAAACTGATCGCCATGGATGATGTGCCCTGTCTCGAGGTCATCTACTCTCTTATTGGCCGATGTGTAGCCTCGAACACAAAGAAGTCGTGTTGTTGATTTAGGGGAGAAATCTCAAGTAATGATAAGGCGACAGACACTCTGCTTGTGGACCCACTTCCGTTCATTGCACCAAAGATAATCATCAGCGCAGACTCCTGGACCTGATGGGGGTGCAGTTGGGGATGGCGCTGCCTCAACTACCAAGTCGGGAGAGGCAGGAGTGGGATTTCGGTCGAGCGCATTCAGTTCATCTTCAAGGGCTTCATCGAAGTCGATATCAAGTTCACCATCCTCGTCTCCAAGTCCTCTGACCTCAGTTTCACCTTGGACAGTCTCCACAGGCATATCTTGAACAGCTCTCTCCGCTGACAAAGGACATAAGATGTCGACAAGATCTTCATGTTCCTCAGTGTCATCGATGCTCAGATATTTCCCATCTCCAAACACGCAGAGCATGTCAATGTCCGAGCCAGACATGAATAAGCTGTTGAAGTCGTAGGAAGCAGTTGGAATCTTGGACGTTTGCAGAACCTCGAGTGCCTTTCGTCTACCCTGAAGCCAACAGCTTGGAAGGTCACAGTTCCCCGCAATTGTATCACCAACCCAAGCAGCGCGAGTGATGTGATCCACACTTTCCTTCCGATGCATGTTTAAGCGGCGGTGCCCATGATGAATATCTGGATTACGAGAATATATGTCGCTGATATCATGGACAGCACAAAGCCAGTCGATGACTTGACGATAGTTGAATGCGCTGTTGTGGCCCCCTGACATGCGCATGAAGGCAAAAGTGAGCTCAAGAGCATCATCACCAAGATCCAATAGAGAAAATGGGGATAAAGGATCAAGCTTCTGCTGTCTCGCAACGCTAAAGAAAGCATTCTTAACCATTGTCTGGGCATCGTAGTACAGCTGATTGGGGATAAAGCGGCGGCGTTGATCACGGTAGAAGGCATAAAGAAGATGCGAGAAGCAGCCAAGATGGGTGAGTTGCACAGAAAGTGATAGGTTGATGTTAGTGAATGGTTCGAGCAGGTTATCCAATGTGAGACCCCACACTCTCAATGCCTCAAAGTCAGCAACAACACTGACATCAGGCGTGGATCCCAGAGATGTGACAGGTGGGAGCATTGGATTGATCTTGGCAATCGCCACGATTGCGAACAGGAGCTCGATAGCACGTGGTACATCTTGAGGGTCATCTGGATATAAAAGCTTGCGAGCAGTGACTGCATCGAGGCCGTCGACTAGGGAGAGGTAGCGTTCAAGCATGAATGTGCTGATACACTGTCCGTGATTGAGGGACATGCCTTTGGCACCACGGACACATGTGCTAAAGCCTGCAGCAGATAGCATCAATAACAATGGATTTCAACAGGGTGGAGGTGTTCACGTTTAATGATATGCTTGTAGTCAAAGTCCAGAGTCACATCCTCCTCGCCTGTGTAGAGATTCATGCCAGGGAGGTTTGACAACACCCCGTAGAGTGGGGACATGATGGGAAGCCGTTTCTTCAGGAAGACCCTATGGCCAGCTTTGTGGCAAGTTGCGTCGCCATCTGTTGCAAGGGACCAGAGTGGTCCAACATCCCGTTCACCACCTGCGGTCCGCCATCCATTGATGACAGTATTGAACACAAACTCCATGTCAGCAGCATTTTCAGACTTGCATGTAGGCGCAGCGAGAAGTGGGTAAAGTCCATCCTCGCCAAAAATGTGTGCACCCACAACGGTCACCTCCTTGCCAAGGTGAATTTTGCCTGACTGGAGAGAAGTTGCAATGTTGATCGCAGACTGATAGTTATAGAGTGTGGGGTTGACGAGATGAGAATGAGTCCAACACAGGCCACCGACACCATTGGCCCTTGGCAAGTATACTGCAGCTTCCTCAAGTGCTGTTTCATTGATGAGGAGACTAATGCCCCGGCGGATAAATGGGCCAGCCTGTAAACGAGGCGCTATAACAACATCTTGAGTGTTTTTCTTGACAGTTTCAACAAAAATATGGCCAATGGTTGGTGTGACCTTAATGAAAGACATCTTTGTATGGAGAGTGTGCAAAGACAGCAATGTGAGGCGTTTGCTTAGTGCATAGAGTAAGTTGCTTCCACCAAGGCAATACACAAGAAGCACGAGATCAGTGACCTCTGCAGTGTGACCACGGGGCCGGTATCCTCTCTCCAGAGCATCCTTGATCATGCGGATAATGGTGTGTATGCTCACACCATTGTGAAGGGCAGTCTTGAGCAGCTGGCGCAACCATGGGATGTCGGCTTGCGAGAGGGCCATCACTAGTGAACTATGATCTTCCAGATTGGCAAGCATACGCTTGAGTTTACGTGTATCATTGAGGCTCTGTAAATGAAAATATATGTGAGACAGTATGACCTGAACACAACATCGGAGTACATACCTGGAGTTTTAAATTGTTGACAAGTTCGTTGCATTCATCTGAAAGTGAGAGGAGTTGGAGAGGAGTGAGCAATGTATATCGCATGTGAGGCTTGCGTTCCTGAGCATTCTGTGCAAGTACCTCCAGTCGAGAAGTTGGCTGCAAGCAAAGCAGGCTTGATCACCATCAAGGGTAGTATTGAAACAATTGGGGGAGCGAACACGTAGGATGCCTTTGCTGAACTCAATCTCGAAAGGTAGCTGATCGGGGCCATCGCGCATGCGAAGCCAAGGAAAGTTAACGGCAACTGGGGTACCTGGCACTATTGGCCAGTTGCTTCCATCAAGTATAAGACCATTGCAATTGTTTGACACAGGCTGTGAGTTGGATGATTCGGATTGAAATGAGATTATGGGTGTCGAGCAACTTCTAGACCTTGGATAGAAGTAAAAGCAATTCAAGTTAGGGAAAAGAAATGCTCACAGAGGGCTGTTCATGCTGTTGCACCTGCCTGCAGATGTATTGGATGGAGGGTGGACTGGAAAAACGGTTGCCAATGCAAAGCGTGAGGCGCCCATGTTCTCTTGAGTAGCAGTCGATTTCGTACATGTTTTGCTCCCCCAGTGAGCTTCAAGGGTGGCAAATTGTCCTTTGGTGGAGAGAGGGATATGGCTGTGAATGCCCGTTTTCACCCAGCACCCTTGAGGACACTGGAGTTCCCAAGTACATTTGTTGTTCACGCACACATCAAGGCTACCTCGTTGGTATAGTGTGAGGTAAGCCTCACTCGTGGCATTTGTGATAAGATCATCATCAGCAGGTACCTGTGCTGGTTGATCCCACTGGTTTGTACTTTCAAACTGAATAAGCAAAGGACTAAAATGAGCCCGTCTGGGAGCGCGAGTGGGCTTGAACGAAGGCCATTGTGATGGTTCAGGATCAATATTGTCACGACTATCCGTGTAAGGTCTCAGGGAGTCTTGAAGTCCCTCCGATGACTGTCCTAGATCATAATCATATGGTGATGTCAAAGAATTTGATTCGCCAGTATCACCAAGACCAAAGGGACTTGCAAAAGGTGGTGTATATGCGCCATCAGCTGTGCTATTTTGACGTGATAATTGATCTTCAACAATGCCAGGGTCAGAATGTGACTGGGAGATGGGCAAGTCTTCAAGACAAGGCGCCCAGAAGTCATGGAGTCGTGTGATGAGGTGTTGGGTATTGGGGCCAGATGTAAACAGGATTTGCTCTTCCTGCGAGTCCGAAATATGTTGGGTATTTGAATAATGATCCATAATGTAGGTCTATTGGTATTACAGAGGGTTTGGAGGGCGTGGGCACATGTCGAGGTCAATGCATAACGATGAGCTCAAGACGAGCTTTGCTGCCATAGGGGCCCAAGTGACAGATTAGGCAACTCTATGTCACTCACATCTATCTTGTCTGTTGGCATCACAATTTCAGAGATAACAGCATAAATTGACTATCTAGAACCATAGTATATCTATAGGGCTACAGCTTTTCATATAACAATTAGAAGCATTGTTGAGGCTGTCGTGCGGTGTACAGAGTTTCAAAAGAGAGGTGTCATTTCATCGAAAATGGACCCCGGACACCAGTTGGGGGGGGAGGTCGCGAGGGAGTCAGTGTTCGGGATTTGCCGAACGCCTGCCTCTTGTCAAGAGTCGTCTGTAATTTCGACAATGCCTTTTCCCTAAGGAGCACAATCTATACACTCCCATCCGCCTTCAGCAGCAGTGCTATGACGATAGGTTTGTTTTCAATGCGAGTTCCGTAAAACTAACAGACACACGTGAATGAACCACACCTCCTGCGAATTCGAATAATGCCACGACCGTTGGCACTATCGCATTTTCCAAATGAGTTCCTAGTAGGTCTGGCTTTGTTTCATTGGCCGCCTAACGAGGGACTTCGATGTAGCGGTTCGATTCTACTCGCTGTCTGCTTGGATTAGCTGACTATGTATAGCTAAGCTACGTTCGCCTATGGGTGAAAACAATCGTATCCTCGGTTCAAGCCGCACGTCCTCGGCTGACAGGTGACCATATGGACTTTGCCAGAGTCACTCCTCCTATATCAACTTCTTCTGTTCTTAGGCATACCACAAAGATATCGTATCAGAAGGCAAAGGCAGCTGCATACAACTATAGAGGAAAAGGCACCACTAGTCGGGTGCAGGTGAGAGACAATTTGCCGGACATCAACTTCAGGTAAGCCGATGAATGACATCGAATTTGCGCACCACTTGAAGCGTGACTGATCGAGTGATTCCACCAAACGGCGCCTGTGACAGTATGATAGTTGTGTTGCATCCACCGAGCCCCCGCTAGATTGCCAGCCGCCTTTGGCACCTGGGAGAATAGATATACGTACGCATCCAGTACATCACCAACGTGTCATTCTCGTTTTCGGTTCCCTCTTCAATAGTCTCACATCGAGCAGAGGTTGTCATTGAGTTTTTGGGTGTTGTGATCTTGATTGGAACATCGATCGGAGAGTGATAGTTTGGGAGAGCAAAATAGTTTCGTCAGGCTCGGACTACGCGTAGCGCTGACAAGGGAATTGCCAGTTCAGAATGAGAGCGCCGGGGAGTGAAGTAAGCCAAGCGGCGTCGGAGTATGTCGCACGACTACTAGCTTTTCACCCGGTTCGCGAACTATTTACCACCACCACTACTCATGAAACTGACTCCTCAAATAGTTGTACCGGCTCACCAACAAAATCCACGACCTAC
>Ga0307518_10002506_pt1 | contig 13390 bp, 10 predicted proteins | sample 25_EM_MG_FD_203889 | JGI IMG/M metagenome (GOLD analysis project Ga0307518, IMG submission 203889) | Populus trichocarpa ectomycorrhiza microbial communities from riparian zone in the Pacific Northwest, United States - 25_EM | ecosystem: Host-associated > Plants > Roots > Unclassified | place...
CTTTTTTTTTAGTTCTGAAACATGATGCTACTGCATAAAAAGGCATTTCTGAATTCTATATCAGCCCATTTGTTTTATACATTCTTCCTGCAGATACAAAGATGCCAGCAAAACTTCATTTAAATCTTCAACTAGACTGGAATGCATGATGCAAGATTATCCAAAAACACTGCCTCCATCAGCAAGAGTTGGATTTACGGTAACCATTTTTACCTTTGTAAGAGCATGGATTTTCAGCTACCTTATTGATAGTCCTGCCCTAGGACTTGAGCCCTTTTGTCTGTTGTTGAACTCAGTCTTTTATGTATTCTCAATTGAACATTTTTTCCACCATTTGGCAATAACATTGATAATTAAGGTATTGCCATCTTTGTAATGCTCATTAAACTAGTTCTTATGTGTTTAATTAGGTGATGGATACATGGCTTGCTTATGCACCTGTGAAGAACAACCCTGAGGATGCTGCCAAGGTAAAAAAAATTGTTGGTCATTGTTAATTGTTTCAGTTGTCAATTTTGTGCCATTTAAAATAGGCCAATGAAGTTGCAATAGTGCAAAAGAAAACTTACAGCCGGCCTTCAGACTATGGAGTCAATTTCTGGGGATTGCATACACCACTTGTTTACTATATATATCTGTAGACAACTTTTAGCTGCCCAGTTTGGTTGGTGGGATTAAGTTTGTATGAATTTTGCTGTTTGACTGCTTCGGAAGTGATGCTCAAAGGCTGAATTCAGAGTCTTGATCATTAATTTTCTGATTGGTGATCTTTGTACCTAATACCTCACCCTACTCACACACCTATTCCAACTTGACTTCAAGCCGGAAGGTAAATTCTTGAGTGGTTCTTAATTTTCTGTTGATTGCCTTGATTGGTACAGCGGACATATACACATATGCATGCAATGTTTGAGATGCCTTAAGTTAGTTACTTGATTGCTCCTGTTATCCTGCTTGGCTTACGTGCTGGAGCCAAATATAGATACTCCTCTCCGATCCTGCTATCTTCTATCATTGCAAATCCTCTATTAAAACATGCAGAGAGATTATGAAGCAAGTGGTTTGTTATATTAGAGATTAGATCACAGAGTAACTTAGCATGGCTATTTGAAACGATGTCTTTCTTTATAGAAGAAAAGGGCCAGTTGTTGTCTGGTCAAGAGATCGTAAATGCCCAGAAGCATGTGAAAGAGTAGAAAGCATCCCTTGAAGTAAATAATCAGTTGTAGAAGAAAAGGGCCAGTTGTTGTCTGCTTAAGGCTTTTATTATTATTTTCAGATTATCTTTAATTCCAATTTCAAGGTTCTTATGCTTTTTTGTGCTCATCTCTGTATGACGTTGCATGAAAAGCTTTCTGATTGGGGATTCAGGTCCTGAACAGCATTTATTACTTTTTTTTTCCCATTAAAACTAATGAAGGTACCAAAGGGGAATCCATATCACAGTGCAACTTCTGGAGAAATGGCCATTTATCGTGCAAACAGCCTCATACTTAGAAAGGTTCGTTTTTTGTGAGCCTTTTTCTTATAATTTGTGATTTTTTTAATGCTTAACTTTTCTCTCTCATTCTCCCTAAATATATTTGTTTACTAGGTTGGTGTCCAAGTGGATAATCCAGTTAATGAGGTCTTCAATGGACAAGAGGTGGAAGTGTGGCCTCGCATTGTATGGAAGCCAACATGGGGATTGACATATGCAGATATCAGAAGTAAAGTTAGTGGAAGTTGCTCCATCACTCAAAGATCTACCATGGCTATTAAGGGTCGGAATATCTTTGTCAAAGATCTCTCCTTGGATGGGGCACTTGTGATTGACTCTATTGATGAAGCAGAGGTATGTTTGGAAAATGAACTCATGTGTAGTCTCCTCTACTTTTCTAACACGAATATTTTGACAGGTTAAAGCTGGAGGTTCAGTGCAGAACAAGGGCTGGCTCATGGAAAAAGTTGACTACAAAGATACTTCAGTACCTGAGGCAATACGGATCAGGGGCTTCAGATTCAAAAAGATTGAGCAGCTGGAAAAGCAATTCAGTGAGCCTGGAAAGTTCGAATTGAAGGCTTGAAGAAGGCGAACTTGATACAGAAGGACCAATCACAGTTTTCTTTCAAGTTATTTCTCCGGTACTAAAAAACCATCACTTACCCCATGAATAAGTTTGGGCCGGAAATAGTTTTGAATGGATATGACGAGGTGATGTGATGTGAACTGCCAAGATTTTGTTGATTTCGTGTTCCTTTTTTAAAAAAAATAAAAAAATTTGTTGTCTCTCTTTTTCCCTTTCTAATTCTGGGGAAAGGAATAATAGATTATGCTGAATGTTCTCCTACATCGATGCTCTCTCATCTTTTAACTAAGAGGTTTAATCCTTTGTGTCGTGACTTCTGACATCCACTAGCATGTGAGCCAATATGTTGGACTACTAAAACCAAGCTCGACTGTGTTGTTATGAGCATGAAACATTCATGTGAACATTGCCTTTCTCTGGACAAGGAGAGCTCTTGGTCACCCACATGCTGATTCAGGTGATCTAGAGTGATTTTGAAATGTTTAATCAAAGATACAAGAAGACCTGACCAAATCGAGATCCATGAAATAATAATAATCGAGTTTTGGATTCGGAGTTTGTCTTGGGTTGTTCCGAGCCACACCGCTCGCAATCTTGCGCTTCCATGAACCAAAAATGCATTCGCAGAGGTTTGTTGTTTCAAGTTTACTCGTGACACTGACCTAAAAGGGACAAAAGAAGGAACAGAGCCTCTTTGTCCCTCGAAACGTCGTGATTCTAACTGAATAAAGTTAATAAACCTATCGGCGTATATAGAAAGTCCCTTTGATGGGATTCAACGCTGCGGAAAGGTTGCAAATGATTCGTCGTGTATCTTGCCGATTACACTCGTGTCTTTTTCCGGGAAAAGATGGCAAAAACAGAGCTGAAACAAAAAAGTATTGCGCATGCTTATCTGTTATTCTGCTTGTCAGGATGTCGGGACCTGTCCTTGTAGGCCGTGAACACATTGAATAAATGGCAGAAAACTCTACAGTCTACATGGATGCCTGGCTTAAAATTCATTTAGTGTTGATACGGGTAAGCTAGTAAAAATGAGGAGAAGGGATCTATAAGTTGGCCTGCGCCCACGGATCTCCCGTGTCTTCTAAAGGAACCAATTTTCTTGTTCTGAATTGGAACGAAAGCCGCCAAAAAAAAAAAAAAAATTTCTGGTCATTGTTATTACGTGTAAAACTAAGGAACAGAAGTAAAATCAAACTACATAAATGTTCTACTTATACAAGGCAACACGTAGGATCCTTGATTTGGCACCGCTTGTTTTCGGTCCAACTTTCCTGTGTACCAATATGCGAAATATCCAAGTCCTTCAAAAATCAGATTTTGATGCAGAGAAATGTAGATTATTATCTTTTTTATGGAAAAATTATATATGGACCACATTTAACCATACGTTCGGAGGTCAAACTGTAGAAGGTGGACTTCAACTATATAAGCGAAAATTCTGAAAAATTAAACGCTCAAAACCAAAGAAACTTGAGGCTTTTCAGCTATCATGACTCCTAGCAATTTCCTTGCAAGCTTCCTTGATCCTTATTTCACCAGAGAAAAATACTATCGGATTTTCATTCTTGTGCCTTTTCCCTATAAGAAAAAAATTCCATGGAGCATCTATAAATATACCCTCGTCCACCTTAATGCTAGGTCAACAATACGTGCAAGCTACTACGTTCACAAATTAAATCTCTCATTATTTGTGCTGTTCGGTGATTCCAGAGCTAGCTAGGTATACCATGTGTCCTCTTAAAACAAATGACCTGCACCGGATTTTCCATGAACTTGACAAAAATGGTGATGGTCTTTTGAGTACAGTGGAGCTCAATTGGCTTCTCGAGAGCATCGGAGTCCATTTTAGCCTAGAGGAGCTTGAGTCTTCGGTGGGGAAGTCATGCCTCAGCTTTGACGAGTTCTCGTTATTTTACGACTCCATAACAAAGCAGAGCGATGATCCCAGCAACAAAGCAGTGCTAGCAGACGATGAGGAAGGCCGCAACAAGGAGGAATGTGACCTTTTTGAGGCATTTAAGGTGTTTGATTCTAATGGAGACGGATTCATTTCTTGCGAGGAGCTTCAAAGTTTGTTGTCAAAACTTGGATTGTGGGATGAGAAGACTGGTAAGGATTGTAGGAGTATGCTTTGCCGATATGATACGAACCTGGATGGGGTTGTTGATTTTGAAGAATTCAAGAAAATGATGCTGCGTACCAGTTTGTAATTATTCATTTTTGGGCCACTCTAGGACTCTAGAGGGTTGGAGTTTTGCCTTCGGTTTGAATTTGTGAGGACTGTGGTGGTCAGCCTCTTAGACGACCTCACTGGGAGTCGACCTTGGCAGCCAGCTTTTCATACTATGTTTTCCTTTCATGTTTGTTGTATTATGTCACAGATATGTATGTAAAGCGGAATTTCTCACCGAGTACTATGATCGGAACTGATTTCCGGTTGCCACTCTAGCTACTGCTGTCCATATTATCCTTTTACTGTTTCTGTCTTGATAACTTTGGTTTACGCAATCAGTATAGCACCAATTTCCATTTGCATCCAGAAGGTTCTAAATAGTAACTCAATTCAATCTTCAAATTGTACCCTTTATTTGAATCAGTTAGCAGTACGAATTAAGAAAAGGACACAGTATTCATACATGAGATATAGAATCTTGAATCCAGAACATATATAAATCTTTATTCGTAAGGAATTCTCTCTTGATGGTTAAGAAAATTTGTCTTCTTTTCTAACTTTCTGATTTGAATTTCATAGACATATGGGGAAATTCATTAAATTTTAAAGATGCAAGAAATCAATGAAGAAGATGCGTCATCAGAATCATTTAGAAATGATGCTGAATCTTGATTGATATTCTAATGGATGCGAAAACCCTTTTTATCTTTAAACAAGAAAAGGATTTAAAGATGCATGCACGAACATCGTGCGGGTTTCTTTCCCAGGATGTTCGTAGGACCAAGACAGTATATGAAGAAGCTGTTGATCTCATCTTTTGTGATATAATTTTACTAGTTTAATGGGAATTTCCCAGAAAACACCCATGAAATAGACTACCGTACACCTGCAAGTGTCAAATGTCCTTTCGTTGCATTATTAATTAAAAAAATCTCTAACCGTCAAAATTCCAATCTTGGCCAACGGACACATGAAGAGGCTGTTTGTGGCTGCCGCTGTGTTTTATTTAAAACGCAGCGTTTGGTAATAACAAAATTTACTTTATTGTGTATGAAGTCCACATGTTTTTTGTGTTTAAAACGCTGAAAAGAAAAAGCAACGAAAACCTGCTTTGCATGCACGGTAGAAACCTGCGGACAGTGCAATTCACTGCTGTTCACGAGTGAATTGCATTGTTCACGTGAACAGTGCAATTCACTTGCACTGTTCTCGGTTTTTTTTAGTGTGTTAATTGTATTAATTTTTTTTAAAAAAAAAACTAGTTTAGAGAATTAAATTCATTCGCGATGTGAACAATATTTTTTTCTCGAAAAACTAGTATAGAGTGAATTAAATTTACGCGCACAGTAATATCAATTTTATATCTGATAATATTTTATCTAATTTTATTACACACTCAAAAAGATATGAAAACTGTAGTTCTTATCGGATGAATTTTGGACGCAATGGAATTATAAATAGTTTAATAGAATAATAAAAAATATTTTATATAAAGTATTTTTTTTTCATGATGTAATAAGAGTAATTAATTTTACTATATTTAAATTTAAAACCATCAATATTAATATATTTTTAAAAAAATTATTTTATAACCTCAATTTCAAAAACATTCTTAACCAAACACATTAAACTACTTTTTCTTAAACTTCAATTTCAAACACAGTTTTAACCAAACATCTATTTTTTCAAACCAACCTCAACTAAAAGTACTTTTTATAAAACAATTTTTTTTAAACCACAACCACAACAGCTACCGCAATACCAAACACACTCGAAAGAGCAATGAAGTTTACTGCAATATATGTATACGTAGCCCGCACACATTCATTCAATTACGATGGGCTGATACATGCAATGCAAATTGGCTCTCCCCCCTGATTGATCTGTAAAATCCTGAGCTCAGGTTATGACTCTCTGAGGTTTCATGGAAGCTCACTTTGTTTTCGTCAATGAAGGAGCATATATTCTAACTCGTATTTTTGGCCGTCCGTGCTCTCTTCACAGTATTCCACTTTGCAATTTTCCACGGAAAATGGTATATCATATAAACAGTAAAACGTCAGCAGTGAGAAGGACTTCTCAAGCAATGGAAACACAGACCAGGATGCGTAGAAATCGATATTCAACTGGGAATATTTTGCAATATAATCGCCCCTTGTGAAGCAAATTATTCGCTTATTTTGCAATCAAAGTTGTCTTTTAACTATTCATTTGTACGGTGAAGCACACTGTTGTGTTCAGCGAAATTTCCATAGCTGTGTTATTAGATTGGGAGGAAAATTCAAAGTCAGTTTGATTTATTAGTTGCTTTTCGGCTTTAGTTTGAAAAGAAACGAGCTATTTTATACCTATAATTTTACCGTCATCAATCATCATTAGTTTGTCTCACATCAGTCATCATAAAACATGGTAATGGGCAGAGATAAATGAAGCTCACGAGTCTTACTCCATCTCGAACAATTGCCATCTGTGCTGTACATGGTCACGGTCACCGTCACTCTGGCAGTGCTTTATTTTGAGAAGATCTCAATAATTTCTTATTGGACAATCACCAAACCAGGCCTCAGCCAGTTACTAATTCATTTATCACAATCGATCGAGTCAGATACTATTTTAGGCGACCCGGGAAAAGCAGTTGGAAGTGGTTCTGCTTTTTTTGCAAATTGCCCACCACTTTCTTTTTCTTTTTTGAGTATTTTTGTTTATTAACACTATCTAAAAAAAGATATTTTCCAAATAACATAAGAAATTATTTTTCCGATGAAATAACACAGTTTGATATATGTTATAATGAAACCATGTTATATTCTAAGATGTTTCTAATAGGAAACTCAGTATTTCAAATATATTGTTAAATGAGCCAACACATATTACAACTAGAAAAGATGGGACAGAAAAAAGAAAGGAAAAAAAGAAAGAGACCTTAAAGACATTGAAATTTCAATTACGACACAATCGGTATCATTCAAAAAATTTCAACAAGGCAAATCCAATGACACCAAGAAAAATCATCAATGGTGACAGGATTGGATCCCTCTATTTGTCCGAAGGCAAGTGAGTTCTTATTGTTGTTGAATTTGTCTCATCAAGATATTTTTTATGGTACTTGTGGTGTTGTAATCGATTATGGGTGCCTCAAAGATCTCTTTAATCTTTTCTCTCTTATTTCCTTATTGTAATTTGTACCAATTTATTTAATAATTTCTTTGAAATATTGCATTTTCTATGAGCAATATCTTAAAATATTGTGTTTTTCAATCGCAACATATACCAAATTGTGTTGATTTTTTTTAAAAAAATATTGTTTTTGTTCATTTTATTTTGTGTTTCGTTATGACTTTGAGATATAAAAATAGTGATAGAATAAAGAGAGGAAATCGATGCCTATCAAACAAAACAAAATCGTCGGGTAGAGGATTAATTAACTTGCTACCCTGTCATGAATCCTACACATGGCAAATCATAACTAAAAAATAGGAATTATTTTTTAAAAATGACATGGTTAGTGTAGAATTTTGGAAAAATAAGACATGTTGAAAAAATACTTGAAAAATAGTGTGATTTGAATACAATTGCAATTCTTATTATCATATTTGTTTATAATCATGATTCATAATCACAATTACAATTAATATGAAAACTTTGTTTCAGCTTCCTATTGTCGCCGCTTTATTAAAGAAAAAAACTACCACTAAAATAACCTTCAATTCTCCATCAAAACATCAAAATCATCTTCCCCTCATCTCCACGTATCTTTTTACTATTTTTCCAAAACAAACTGTTAGCTCAATCAGTTTGATTCAGTCTCTTCACCGTGACAACCGACAAAACCACTACCTAGCCATTAGAAAATCAAGGTAAAATAGTTTTCTTTTCTCTTACTTTTATAGGTTTCATTGTTGAATTGAGAAATTTTAAATTTTGATTTATGATTGTTCATGTGGTGTTTGATAATTTGTTATGTATCAAATTTGATTTTGCATTTTATTGTGTTGATGTTATCAAATATTTGTTTTATATATACCCTTAGTTAGGATGCCATATATATGAGGTAATTCTTCATTTACACGTAGAGGTAAAGTTTTCAATATATGAATCCTGGTTTGGTTAACCCTTTTATTCTATGGATATAGGAGTTGTATGGTTCAGAGACCATATATACGGAATGAGAATGCAAGTTTGTTTTTATATCACAACAAATTGAAAATATTATGCTAATTATAATAACATATTCATTAGATATCCTATCATTTATATTAATACATTTAATTTTTTTTTGGTTTCGCAGGATTTAGGTAAGATGTTTTGTCAGTTCTAGAAGTTGATGTCACTTTCAGATGTTCTGATCCCATTCATCATGCAAGCAAAATTTTTATCACATCATTTATTTGGAGCATATCAAGATGGATATTGACTTGCTTAGTGCACTTATTGAGAGATGGAGAAGGAAGACTCGTACATTCCATATTCAAGTAGGTGAGATGACGTCTATATTATAAGACATTGTTGTTTTGTTTAGCTTGTCTATAAATGGGCGAGCACTTATTATTGTGGGTATTCGAAATAAGATTGCTCTATGCAAGCAGGCATTTGAACGAGCACCTCTTCTCTTGAAATGTTTAATGAGAACACTTTATGTATGAGATGGCTTCATAACAATTTCTCTGAATCACCTGTTCATGCTAATGATTAGATTCTACGATGGTATGTTAATGCTAACTAATAATGCAATTAACATATTGAATGATTTGATGTGGATTTTAAGCCATTGGTGTATAGATATGCTAGAACATATATACTTTATATGTTTATCAACATACTCTTCATGGATTTTAACGGGATACGTGTGCCTTTTGTTCTACCCACCACTGTTGGAGGACTTCAACTCCATTTTACTATATAGTTGGGGTTCAGATGTCCTTTCATGTTTGTACAGACACTTAAGTTAAACAATGTTAAAATATTACACCAATTACTATTATAATAACGAACAAAAAGGACTTCTTATTAAACTTTCTCTTACATCCTTTACTTTATTCAACACTATGTTGAGATATTGATTTAGGGTTTTGGATTACACTCATTTAGGGTTTAAGTTCAAGGTTTATAGGCTGGGAGTTTGGATGTTAGAATTTAGAATTTTAGAATTTGAGATTTAAGGTTAAGGATTATGGACTTAGGTTTGGGTTTGGGGTTTTGAATTTTAGAATTTAGGGTTTAAAGTCCCTGAGCTTTTGAATTTTATAATTTTATGTTTAAGGTTAGGGTTAATGTTTATGGTTAGGGATTGTGAGTTTTGTTTGAGGTTAATTTATGGGTAAGAGTACTTTAGGGTTTGGTTTACGATTAATTTGAGGTTTGGTTTGTGGTTAATTTAGGGTTAAGGTAGTTTAGGATTAATTTGGAGTTATGGTAGTTTAAGGTTTTGGTTAATAACATAATTGTACTTCCCATTATTGGTTTTATAATTCAACTGCCATTCTCATTCACAATTATTTGACAAAACCGATAATCATATTCGTTATTGTATGAAAGTGTGCTATTTCATTAAAACTTTTCTTATGTATGCTATATGCTTATATCTTTTACCAAACTGTGTTAGTTTGATAAAACCAAACCTTGAAAACAGAACAAAGAACAATAAAGAAAGTGAAATTATATAACCAAACAAATTAGTTGCTTCTCGATTTCCTAGTCTTGGAAAAAAAAAGGCTAATTTTTATGCAGAAACCAAGAGCGATTTGTACGAGTAATAACTAACTAGGTTACTTCTTGTGCTACAATGCAGGTAAAACAAAAAAAAATTGAATGTCAAAAAATTTTAAAATGACTTTTTTAAAAGCTTTGAAACGATGACATATTAGATCAATCCGGGTTTATCTACCAAACTTGTGATTTAAATCATTAATTCTAATAAGTTCAATAATATATATATATATATATAGTTACATGGTAAATAAATATAAAAACCTTTTTGAGATTATATAAATATTGAAAAATAAAATTGAAAAATAAAATTGAAAAACAAACTCAACAAAAAACCTAATATTGAAGGTTGATAATGGACAAAAAAAAGGACGGGGAGGGGGGCAAGCACAAATATATGAAAAAAAAATTTAAATTAACTATTCATTAAATATAAGAAGATATCATACAAATAACAATTGGAAAAAGGTTTTTTTTAATTAATATAGATGTACGAAATAATTATAATTTCCAGAAAATATTTAATTATTATAAAGATTATTAAATGATGTCTTTTACTCATGTATTTTGTATGTGGTAAATATATTGATTATTATTTTTTAATATTATTTTTTTAAAAATAGTTATATTTTAATACAAAACTAACTATTCATTAAATATAAGATATCATACAAATAGCAATTGGAAAAGGGTTTTTTTAATTAATATGGATGTAAGAATTAATTATAATTTCTTGAAATTATTTAATTATTCATTTGTAGCATAAAGATTATCAAATGATGTCTTTTACTCATGTATTTTATATATGGTAAATATATTGATTATTATAATTTAATATTATTTTTGAAAAAATAATTATATTTTAATAATTTTAGGATGTATTTAATTATTAATTTGGATGTAGATATAATATATATGTTGTATTTTGTTATAGCTATTTTTTTTAGAAAAACCAAAAATAAACCTTGTCTACTAAGTTGAATATCTAATGAAATAAAACTTTATTTTAAAAAAAATTGTTTTGAAATTTTTCATCCTTATATATTCATATTTTTTTCTTATATTCGTTTTTTTTTTATCAAAATGTCCCACAAATCACCAAGAAAAATTATTATTTTTTAAACAAATATAATGTAAAAAAATAAAAAACTTGAAAACCATGTAAGAAAAAAAAGAGAGAAAAAAACCAGGTATGGAGGCTTGACATAGGTAGTTAGAGTTCTCGGGTCCTTCAAACAAAGCTTAGGCATATGGCCAGGTCATCTATCCCAATTTGTTTTTTTTTTTAATAAATAAGTAGATGATATGTCATTTAGTTTTCCAAAATCTAACCGTAATCGTGGTTTGCGGAAATTTGTATTTAATTTTTTTTTATCTAAAAACTTATTTTCAACATATTTTCACTTAAAAGACTTAATAAAAACCTTTAAAGTCTCCAAAAACCTATTATCAACCTAAAACCCTCTAAAATGGTTTAAAAACATAAAATAAAACAAAAAAAAATTTAGGTAAGATTAAGGTTCGAAATAATCACTATCAAACTATTTTTATAAAATAAAACTCGTTTACACTAAAATCAATGATTTTAGTGGCTAACATTGATATCAACGAATGATTTTATCTCATTTTAACTAGGACTCGGTGACCTCTCTTTTCTCTCACTTATGGGGACTAAAATATAAATGAAATGCACTTATAGCTCAAATTTAAAATTACAAAAATTATAGGGACTATAAAGGTAGGAAAAGAAAATGATAAGAGGGAAAAACAATTCCCCCCAATCTCACATAGGCCAGGAGCTTCTCATTATTTCACATTTTGATCCTTTTTTATTGGATTTTTTTCTGTTAACAATTATGAAGGATGTTATTAAAAAATAAAGTTGAATATAAATTTAGGCTCTACTATATATGTTTATAGTGTTTTAGTGAGGCGTTTTAGTAAAAAAAATCTCTATTTTCTCACTTATAAAGATTAAAATGTAAAAGAAATGAACCATCTAGGTGGTGACCCAGTGGTAAGAGTTTGGAACCAAGAGGTTTGCTCCCTCTGTGGTCTCAGGTTCAAGCCCTGTGGTTGCTCATATGATGGCCACTGGAGGTTTACATGGTCGTTAACTTCAGGGCCCGTGGGATTAGTCGAGGTGCGCGCAAGCTGACCCGGACACCCACGTTAAACTAAAAAAAAAAAATATAAAAGAAATGAACTTTTGGTTCAAATTTGAAATTACAAAATCTTAGGAAAATAAAAGTATAAGAATGAAAAAGTACTTTTCCCTCAATTTTACAATGGCCATGGTTTTTTTTATTTACATTTAGATCCTCGAATGTTTTTTTCATAATATTTTTTTACAAATTGAGCATCAAATCAAATTGATTATAAAAGAATGCAATTAAAAAAAGAAGATTTGAGGATAAAATTTGGAAAAAAAACTTCGGCTATAGTATAAATTGCTACTGCAGCGAGGAGTAACGTGGAATATTTATTTCCTTTCACTTTCTTCGATTCCTTAACGATGCCTGTGTCTTGCTTCTCTAATCTTTCGTGTTTTGTCTGTTAATCTGCTGTAAGCCCCCCATTAACTGTTACAATTTCATCGTAGAAAATCTGGGAATTTAACCTCTCATCATAATTGAACAGACGTTGTTTGATAAAAGACCCATGTTACTTTTCAGGCAAATTGTTGTTTTCTTCTTTCCGAGCTTGTTTGATAACGAAGGGGTGAGGTCTGCCTTGGTGGAATGGATTGCTTTTGAGTTTGAATATGTTACTGGGCATGTTCTGGTTATTGATGATCTGTTTTTTGCTTCAATTTCAGGGTTAGTCTTCACAAGAACATAAATTTTACTGTTGATATATAGTTATTAAAAATGTCGATTGCAAAGCCTTTGAAGAAGTTAGTATCTGCTGTTATTCTTGATTTGGATGGTACCCTTCTTCATACAGGTCAGCTTTTGCACTTTGGATTCATTTTTCATTTTACTTACATGGTCGTTTTCGCTGTCACATTTTTGCTTGTGTGTGGACATAATTGTTCTTCGATTTAATGGCACAGATGGCATAGTGAGCGATGTTTTGAAAGTTTTCGTGGTCAAGTATGGAAAACAATGGGATGGGAGGGAAACTCAAAAAATAGTGGGAAAGACACCTTTGGAAGCTGCTGCTGCTGTGGTGGAAGATTACGAGCTTCCTTGTTCAACTGATGATTTTCTGACTCAAATCACCCCATTGCTCTATGATCAGTAATTTATCTCTACACTCCTATGCACTATGTATGTGGATCTGGGATCTTTTGTGAAGGCATCTCGGAAATATTATCTAATGTTTTTTGTAAGTCAGTGGGTTTACTTGAAACACATAGTTGACTTGTGTACATGGTTGATCATGTGACCAAATAGATGTGTAAAGATAAAATAAACAAACTGTTAGATTGCCA
>Ga0307518_10002507_pt1 | contig 13389 bp, 10 predicted proteins | sample 25_EM_MG_FD_203889 | JGI IMG/M metagenome (GOLD analysis project Ga0307518, IMG submission 203889) | Populus trichocarpa ectomycorrhiza microbial communities from riparian zone in the Pacific Northwest, United States - 25_EM | ecosystem: Host-associated > Plants > Roots > Unclassified | place...
ATCCTCGATATATCTTAAAATATAAAGTCTTGACGATCCTTTTTTTTTAATCATAAAGTTACCTTTTCACAACTAATAAACCCTTAAAAAAAAGCTTGCTTAAAATGACATAGTTATGCTCAAAATATAATCAAATAATTTTATGAATTAAATAATAATAAACAGTGCACATACGGGTCATAATCCAACCATTTCTTCTATGAGGTTTACCTCATGGTTTCTTAATTAATAATGATATTTGAATAAGACTAACATTTATCAATATGAGCATGTATGGATTTAAGATGAAGAAACACTATATTCGTTGTATCCTTCACAAATTAAAATATATCCATTATCATCCCCTATTAAGCCTTAAATATTTCTTGGATAATAACCAAGACTAGGATAATTCCTTATATTGGGGGCATGTTTTAATATTTAATGATTGATGAAATTCTCCACTTACACTAAAACATGAAGAGTATGAAAAGGATAAAAGTATTATAAAAAAGAGCAAAATGAAAAATAAAATAAAATGAAAGGCTCTCCAAATTTTCCTAATGATATTGCAAAGTCCAGAATTGAAAATAAAATCTCAACGATAAAAAAAGAGATAAAACTTGGAGAATTAAGATTGAGGAGTAATCAATTACTAAAATATCAAAATCAAGGTGGCGATCCTATATATTTATGTACTAAATAAGTGATTCTATGTCTTTTCACCCTTAAACACCATTCAAGCATTATATATGCCTAATTTTTTCATAAACCTGAACCTTAATCTCTGTTACGTGTTTTTAAAAGCTATTTTTGATTAAAAAAAACAATTTGTTTACGTTGATAAGTTCCAGCCTTTTAGAAGAGAATAGAATAAAAGTGTTATAAAATAGAGAAAAAATAAAATAAAATGAAATGAAAGGCTCTCCAAAATGTCCTTAATGATGTTGCAAAGTCCAGAAATGAAGATAAAATTTCAATAACAAAAAACATGATAAAACTTAGAGAATTAGGATTGAGGTGCAATTAGTTACTAAAATATCAAAATCAAGGCGACAATCCTAGAACATCTATGTACTGGATAAGTGATTCTATGTCATTTCACCTTTAAACATCATTTAAGCATCATATATACCCAATTATTTCATAGACTTGAATCTTAATCTATGTTACATGCTTTTAAAATCCATATCTGATAAAAAAAATTGTTTATATTAATAAGTTTCAGCCTTTTAAAAAAGAAGAAAAAAATTTCTTAAAAGAAATCATGATTTGTTTATATACTATATATCATTCTTTATAACATTGGGTTTTTACCGTTAAATGAGAAAAATCAACACAACAAAATGTAAGGTGCCTTCTTTTTTAGAAAAGTCAAAACTCTTGTTTTGGAATCCAATATTTTCTTTGCAAAATACCTTTTTTTCTAGGAGAATCTGTTCGAGTCATTTCTCAAAAAGAGCTAGAAATTTAGGAATAACCTTTTGATATGGTTCAGCCTTGTGATATGACCCAAACAAGGTCAGATTCGGATTTTGGTGTAAATTTTCTACCGTTCACTTTTACTCTATTGAGCTAAAACTTTACCAGAAGATTCCAAAGGTAATTTTCTATGTTGGGGTAAATTTTCAGGTGAATCAGAGTTTGGAAAGGACTTGCGATATAGGTCAGAATGAGCTGTATGAATTTTGTTATTTATTTTCTTTTGACCTGTGGACTTCCTATTTGGCAAGAATCCTTTTTCTAAAAGAATGTGGCAGCTTGTTTTAGGAGTTTTCTAGTTCCATAAGAATCTTTAATGAGCTGAAATATAATTTTCAAGAGTGGCAATGATTCATTAATGTTCAATAATCCTTTTCTTACAACGATTCCTTATTTATCCTAGTTACACAAGGAAAGAAAGACTGGTGCTATTTAATGATAGATTAGTTATTTTTATTATTTTCTTTCATGTTTGGGCTTAATTAAAACTTTGTTTTGAGCTAGGATCCAAGGCTTGTTTGGATTAGGTAGGCTTTTTAGTTTAGGGTTTTTGGGTCAGTTTTGTATGTGGGTCAGTTCATCCCACAAGGGTAGATTCATTAGGGTTAATTTTTAAGAACTATTTAAACTCATGTAACCAAAATTTCGGCAGCCATTGATGAATATTACTTCTGAATTTTTTCATTTTTAACGTATAAGAGTGATTCTTGCATTTTTCAATTCTTGAACGAACTGAATTTGACTTATCGAAGATTAATTGGCTTCGTGGCATCATTCTACTTCATTCTAATAATATTGGTGCCTTAAAAAAAGTTTCCATTGTGTTACACTCCTATCAGATATTTTTTCAGCTTTCCGATATCATATCTCAATCTTGATTGTGGGTTGCGTGACCACGTGATCACGAGGTTCGCATCATTTGATATCAGAGCTTGGATCCATTAATCAGGTTATATCCTTTTATTTCTTGTATTTTTTTTACCTTCCGTGTTAATTTTTCTTCGTGTTGTCTTTGTTTTGGGTTTGATCTTGTTTCAAATCAGTTTCGGTCAGATTATCTTCTTCCTACATTATTTTTGATTAGTTGCATTGAATTGAGTCTTTTGGGATTAAAAAAAAGTGTCATATTATTCTTTCTTTCTAGAATTTCTTTTTAGAGTAAAAAAAAATAATCAGAAAACATTATTTATGACAAAAGGGTTTGTTTCGCTTCTGTTTGCATCCACTTATCAAACCGTATGATAATTGTGTCAAAATTGATATTTTGGTTATTTAGGGTGAAATCGCACAATATATCAATTTTCAACTCATTTGAACATTGTTTTGTTTAGGTTCCAAATTCAGGTTTTAAAGGGGTTGATTCACGTCAGTTGATTCACGTCAGTTTTTTTAAAGGGGTTGATTCACGTCAGTTTCGCGTCTATATATCAAATCAATTTGGAATTAAATCAAATTTGAAATTCTGGTTTTTTGGCATGAATTCGCTCTAAATATCAAATTTCATACCATTTGAAAGTCGTTTTGTTTAGGGTTCTTTTTTTGGTCTAAAGGGGTTTGTTACGTTCGTCAATTGAAAGTCTATGTAATTTTAGATCAGTTTTCAGTCTTCAGTTTCTTCTTACTTTCTTTACTGTCATTAGCTTTTGTTTTAGGTTCTTATATATATATAAAAAAAAATACAAAAGGAGTATTACAATCAGGATTTCATGTATTCTGATGAGATATTATGACAAAAGAAGAGGTGGTATTAAAATGAAAGACATGACGTCCCTCCTATGTTTTTTTTAAAAGGCAAACAATGTATCACCTGTAGTGGTAAATAATGTGTAACTTGCATGTGCAAATTTTGGCCATTAGAGATGATGGAATATCAGGCTCCAATTAATTTGACTTATAAAACCTATTTTCAATCATTTTCTTACCTCAAAATACCTCAAAAAACACCTTATAGACCTAAAAACAATTCATTTCTAGCCTTGAACCAACATTTAATCAGTTAAAAATCCAAAAACAAAAACTCAAATGAAAAACAATTGAAACTTAATCTATTTTTATAGCAATATGAGATAGCGAATTGAAGTTTTTCGTGCTCATATCCAAATAAGGTCTTTTTTTTATATTGTTAAGTTTGGTCATTCTTTTTTTAATCTCTTTGTTCAAGTAAAAAAAAAGTTCTATTTTGCATTTAAGTAAAAAGAGTTTTAATTTGCAAAATTAATTTTTAATCCATCATCATAATATTCCTTGTCATTTTGTATATGTGAGAAAATGCAAATTGAAAGAGATCTCAACATTTAAAACCATGCTAATTTAACTTGAAAGGATAAAATTATAGATAAAATAATTTTAACGATCAAAACAAAAAACAACATTGTTGACATAGTAAGGAGAACATCAAGATTAAGTGGAACAATGTTGTGCACACTGCTCCTTTTTCCAAATATTTTAGTATATTTGGAAATAAAAACACAACCACAATTTACTGTAATGTATTCTTCCCTCATTCACATTACCACGGTGAACGACATTGAAGATTCTACAAAATTTGGTCATCTAGCTTTACTTTTTTTTTCAAGTGCATCCTTTAAGTTATATTAGCATGATTATGATTTTATATGCTGGGATTTTCTTCGCATTGTATGTTCTTTCATGTGCAAAGGAAAAATGAATATTTTGGCTTTAGATTAAAGATTGATTTTGCAAAATTAAATTTTATACTAAAAAAATAAGGATCAAAATAAAAAATAAACAAATCATACTTTTTTTTTTATTAAAACTTATTTTCATGATCATAATCATATTTTAATATAAAAACAACACTTCTAATATTTTTTTTTTAAAAAATACATGAATAAAGAAATGAAATTTTGATTAAAGAAATGGGTTTTTTCCATAGTTTTAAAACCCGGACGGGCCCGGCGGGTCGACCCGGCCGACCCGGGCCTGGGACCGGTCCGGGTCTAAGTAAAAACCCGCGGGGAAGTTGGCCCGGCGAAACCCGGTCGACCCGGCGGGTCAACCCGGAACCCGGGTAAACCCGGCTGAGACCCGGGCTCTTTTTTTTTATATATATACATGGATGCGAAACAGTGTAGTTTTTGACTCTCATTTTCTATTTCTATATTTTCTCAGAAACCAAACTGAGGATATCAAACAGAGTAGAGGATTTCAAAGTAAATCAGGAAACATTTAAGTACCAATCATTTAATAAAAAGATATCTTTCGCAGCAAGAGAAAGAAATTGTAAAGCCCTTAAATTTCAATTCAAAGAAAACGAAAAGAAGAAAAAATCATAATTTTAAACAGGCATGAAAAACATATAAAATCTCTTTTTGAGCATCAAAAAATCTGTTTCTTATGAAAAAATCATTTTCTTGGAATATCTAAGAAGATATTTCCCCTTCAAGTTCGCTCACAACGTTCCTATCATCCGTGTATCCACTCAACTAGAGAGCTCACCTCAGCTGCCATATTCACAAAAAAAAAGCTCATTTTCTTCTTCTTCTTCACAACAACAGCAGCAGCAACTAAATTCTCAACCAACTCAATATTTAAAAAATAAAATTGACAAAAATAATTCTAAAAAAACACAAAAAAAACAAAAAAAAAAGACAATTTTGGGAAAAAAGCAAAAAAGCAAAAACAAAAACAAAAAAAAAAACATGTGGGGAAAGCTAAAGCTAAATTCTCAACTAGCTCAATATTAAAATAAATAAATTCAACAAAGATAATTTAAAAAAAAACATGTGGAGAAATATAGTACCGAAAGAAAAACCACGTGGGAGAAATACTGTAGTAATATATAATGTTTTTTTTATAAAAAAAACTACAAAGCTAAATTCTCAACCAGCTAAATATGAAAAAAAAACAAAATGACAATTTTGAAAAAAACAAATCATAAAAAGAAAGAAAGAAAATCATATAGGGAAACATTGTAGCAATTCACAATGTTTTTTTTAAATGACAGAGCTACATTCTCAATTAGTTTAATATTAGAAAAAAATCAGTAAAAATAATTTTAAAAAAACATACAATTTTTTTTTTAAAAGAAGTCAATTATGAGAAAAAAAAAACATGTAAAAAAAAAAAATTAGTATAATGAAAACAAAAAGCGTGGGGAAAGCTATATAATACCCCACTCCTTTTTAGAGTATTGTTAATATACATACAAATATATATATATATATATATATATATATATATATATATATATTCTTATCTGTTATTTTTTTTATTATTATCAAAACCCGAACCGATGCGCACCCCTTTCGCTAGATGGAGCTCCAAAATATCTCTTGTCAAGGCCAAAACCGTAACTCTCGTCCCAGAAGGAAGAAAAAGAACGGAAACTTTTAAACCTAAACTGTAACCGCAGAGCCATCAGAAGATTCAGAACAATATGGACCACATGAAATTGCCAAATGCATGGCCCAGAAGCAGCCAACTGTCTTTGTGTTTAATTATTTAACATTATCAGATATTGAAACGTGTGTTGATATAAAAATAAATTTTAAAAATTAAAAAATATTATTTTATTATATTTCTAGTAAAAAAACACTTTTAAACACCAACTTAATTCTTCACCGTATTTAAAATATAAAAAAGGAAACAAGTTCGAGGAGGAGCACCTGTAAGCTATAAGTCAGAACCTCCATTCCCACCTTATGTTTCCACCTATATAAAAAAAAAACCTGCTCCTCCCTCCATCTCCAGGATTGTTATTTTAAAACGCTTCCGTTTCGATCCCCTCTCTCCTTAAATTATAAATCCTGTCATTCTTGAAATCTTGCTAACTCATTTCCACTCGGACGCACTACTCAACGAAGCCAGCCAGCCCGCCCGGTAATAAAACTTTCATCGTTCAATGTTATCAGATTTTTGCTACAATGTCTTTTAATAGTATTTATTTATTTGTTTTATGTTAGAGATCACATGCCCTTTTGATATTTGTAATTATGGTGTTTGTTTTCTTGCATCCTTCTTTCTTTCTCAATTTTGTTGAGCTGTTGCAGTTATTCATTGTTACTAATACTTTTTTTATTTATTTAATTTCACTGGATACATAGATAGATAGATAATCCATGGAGCATCATTTTGTTGTTGATGATATCTTTTCTTTGATCGTTACAAGGCATCAACCCAGACAAAATAATGAATGTTGTTTTTTGTTTGTTTTCAGGACCCAGAAAGATTTGGTAGAATCAGGGGCTATAGTTGAAAGATGATTCCATATATAGTTGCTATCCTGGTTCCCCTTATAATTACTCTTCTCTATCAAAAATCAAAGAATGCAAAGAAACGTGGGGTGCCTGTTGATGTCGGTGGGGAACCGGGATATGCGATTCGGAACGCTCAATTTCCAACCCTCTTGGAAACTGCATGGGAAGGTGTCTCCACTCTTGCTCAACTTTTTGAGATGGCGTGCAAGAAACATGGACATAAATGCTTGCTTGGAACGAGGACATTAATCTCAAAGGACACTGAAGTTTCTGCCAATGGAAGGTCTTTTGAGAAGCTTCATTTGGGAGAGTATGAGTGGCTGACCTATGGGCAAGTGCTTGAAAAAGTGTGCAATTTTGCTTCTGGCTTAGCTCACCTAGGGCTTAGAAGTGAGGAACGTGTTGCGATATTTGCTGATACAAGAGCAGAGTGGTTTATTTCCTTGCAGGTGCTCATTCTTTTGTGAATATCATGTTTATATATTCACACATTGCAATTTCTTTTTCAAGGAGCATGTTATATGGAAAGTGATGCAAGGGAGCTTGAGTTTTTATCAAGTATATTTCTCTACAGAACTCTTTGGAATTCACATTCCTTTATCTAGTTGATGAACGGAATGTGTAGGTGTATTACTTTCAGCAGGCCAAAATCCAGCCTATGCCTCACATAATAACCTGAGTTGCTGATGGGTTTATCTCGTATCAGGGTTGCTTTAGGCGCAATGTCTCTGTGGTTACCATCTACGCATCTTTGGGCGAGGAAGCACTTTGCTATTCATTAAATGAGGTTCTCTCTCTCACTCTCTCTAGTCAATGCTCCAATTCGCTAGATAGGATTTACCCCAAACACTTCCACATTGCTGTAACCCTATTTGCTGGACACTGAATGATTGACTGCAGGTAGCATGCTGGTATAAATTTTTACTCGTCTGATTGCAGCATATTTCTGAATTTTAATTTTGAGTTTGCTTCTCTCCAGACAGAAGTTACAGCTGTGATTTGTGGGGCCAAAGAACTGAAAAAGCTTGCAGAAGTAAGCGGACAGCTTGAAACAGTAAAATACATCATATGTATGGATGATGAAACTCCATCAAGTGCATCATCTGTGGCGCAGAGTGGTCGCTGGAGAGTTGTGTCAGTAGCTGATGTGGAGAAACTTGGACGAGAAAATCCAGTTGATGCTGCTTTACCTCTATCAGAAGATGTTGCAGTTATAATGTACACAAGTGGGAGTACTGGGCTGCCTAAGGTTAGGAGAATCTATTGCATGATGTGCATCTTCCACTTCATCTTTAGCTTGTTCAACTTCACCATTTTGCATCTTAGTTGGTTTCTCATTGGTTAGTTGTTGACTGAGGAGTAACTTGGATCTGTATGCGGTGTTTGAATTGATTATGTGAGGAATCTATATTTACCAAGGTTCTAAGCATCCTCCTAACCTCCTCTCCAAACTAGTTTACTCCTTGGCTGTTTACATTGATGAGAAGTTGGCTCTGACTTAAAGCTCAAAGGCTCCATGAAAGGTCACATTCCATATGTTTGACTTGTACATAGCATAGCAGACTAACAATGATCCATCTATTTTATGCCTCAATTGAGGATATTTGCTCGCATCCTAGGTATTGCTAAGCCCGTGCTGGTGCTTATGGTTCTTGACATTCAGGATTGACATGCTATGAGAATTTATGTTAAAGACTTCATTTAGAAGCACTACCATAGAATATATTGATTTACCTTCTTATAGTGTTTAGAGTTTTAAGTAAGAATTACCGATCCCCATCTATGTTTTTGGCATTTTCAATAATTATACAACCCCATATCAGAGCTTACTGATTAGTTATTTATCTATTATGTCCATTCTGTACAGGGTGTAATGATGACACATGGTAATGTCCTAGCTGTAGTTTCTTCTGTCAGGACAATTGTTACTGGCCTTGAAGACAAGGATGTTTATCTGGCTTACCTACCATTGGCTCATATCCTTGAAATAGCGGCTGAGGTATGGAGCATTTATCCAGTTTACATAACCACAGTAGCTATATGCCTTCTCATATCCCCTAGTACATTCATACACACAAGTATATACATGCTTCACCTCACTGTTTATGTTACAGAATGTAGTTGCAGGTGCTGGAAGTGCTATAGGATATGGAACCCCAATGACACTCACTGATACATCAAACAAGATCAAAAGGGGAACAAAGGGGGATGCTACTGTCTTAAGGCCAACTGTAATGGCAGCTGTTCCAGCAATTCTTGATCGTGTTCGAGATGGTGTGCAGAAGAAGGTTAGGGAATTTTGACAAGTTCTCATTTCTGCCCCCTTCTCTCTCTCTCTCTCTCTCACACACACACACACACACGCACGCGCGCGCGCGGGGTTCTGAATGACTTCTCCCTGAAAACAACGTTGGTTATTAAAATATATTTGACATTTCAGGTTGATGCAAAGGGTGGCCTTACCAAGAAATTGTTTGATTTTGCATATGCTCGTCGAATATCTGCAATTAATGGTAGTTGGTTTGGCGCTAGGGGCATAGAATTGCTTCTGTGGAACTTCCTGGTGTTTAGAAAGGTTCGGGCAGTTTTGGGAGGTCGCATCCGCTTTTTGCTTTCTGGTGGTGCTCCTCTTTCCAGTGATACTCAAAGATTTATCAACATTTGCCTTGGGTTAGTATGGCCTTAGCAGATTTTTGTGTATCTTTATGTATAAATGATCTATTAACCATGTAACTGAGATATTTAATCATGCTAATGTTTTGAAAAATTATATTTCCATCCCTGAACATTGTTTATTTCAGTAACATTGAAAAAGGGCTACAAAATTACCAAGCGAAGCATCAGAAGATAATTACAGCATGGCATCATGGTTATAACCCCTCCTGCAGTTGCAATTTTCATTTCTAAATTCATGCAACGTGGCAGATGAGATTTTGAGCCCTAAGTCACTTCTTTATTTCAATTCTATTTTAAGACTTAAATATAAAAGATGGGCTTCCACTTAGAAAAGAGAACTTGTGTATTTGCATGAAGACTCAAGTTTAATGGTTGTTTTTTAGATCCTAACATGCAAAAATGTTTAGCTGTTTAGATGCATGATTAGATGAATCTAACCTCATCTTTCACTATGATTACTATCACAAACATCAATGACTGCCCACATTATCAGGGCTTATCATTTTTTACCAGGCCTTTCTCCACTCTTTACGTTTTGGTTTATTGTTTTTCTTTTTTCTGCCCCTGACCAACATCAATGGATTCATACAGGGCTCCAATATGCCAAGGTTATGGTCTCACAGAGACTTGTGCTGGTGGGACATTTTCTGAGTTTGATGATCCATCTGTTGGTCGAGTTGGTAATCCAGTCCCTTGCTCATATATTAAGGTAAGCTATGATTAAAAATTTAAATATCAATTTTGAAATAGCTCATGCTGATCTGTTCAGAAATTCCCAAGTCATGAACAACGATCTGCTTAAGTTGGAAATATATGTCATGAGTCTCCATACATGACATTGGGGTGCTTTTAAGCAGTGATTTTGTGGGTATCCACATGTATTGCCATATCCTCTGAGATTTTGGCCTTCTGGGGCTAGCACAGGAAAGAAGTGGAGTTTGAGTTTTGATCTTAGGTTTTTGTTGTTGGCTGATGTTCTATGTTGACTTCCAATGGTTATTCTAGAATCCTGGTTTTCACATAATTGCAATATATTTTTACGCTAGGAGTTCCTGTCAATTAATGGATAAACATGCCTTCTTGTTTAAACATTATCATTTAGTGTTGTTTATATGATGCTTTGCCATTAATTCAATGTTGGATCATCTTGTCTCACTGTTATATGTCAGTGAATGAACTCTTAAATTTTAATAATGTAACGTGTTCCTTTTCAGTTAATAGATTGGCCTGAAGGTGGGTATTTAATTAGCAATTCACCAATGCCTCGTGGGGAAATAGTTATTGGTGGTCCAAATGTTACGTTGGGATACTTTAAAAATGAAGCAAAAACAAAAGAGGTGTACAAGGTAACATATCAAAGATTCATGCCAGTGTTTATCTTATAGAACCATGTGCTGAAGGAAAAATGTCGACATAAGTTTGACTATGCTTTTTTTTTTTTTTTTGTGAAAAGGTTGATGAGAGAGGAATGAGGTGGTTTTATACAGGTGATATAGGACAATTTCACGCTGATGGTTGCCTTGAGATAATTGACCGTAAAAAGGATATAGTCAAGCTTCAACATGGGGAATATATCTCCTTAGGAAAGGTATCGGTATATATCATAAAATGCTATTTTCCATCACATTTTTGTTGGGACTAACATTTTCCTTACAGGTTGAGGCTGCACTTGTCGTGAGCCCCTATGTTGAGAATATAATGCTGGATGCGGATCCATTTCATAGTTACTGTGTAGCCCTTGTAGTGGCGGCGCAACCTGCTCTAGAAGAATGGGCTTCAAAGAAGGGAATTGCATTTACTGATTTTGCGGAGTTGTGTGAGAAAGAAGAAACAATAAAAGAACTGCAGGCATCACTTTTGAAGGTATGCCTTTCTGATCATGTTTTAGCTTCTAGAATTGAAAAGGGTGCCAGTGGATGTTTAGCTTATATTTTTTACCCATTTCAATGTTTATGGCACAAAGTACTAGAAAAACTTGAAAAGCAACATTTGTGCAACACTCTTGAAGTCTCCTGTTCAAATAATAAAGCAACTGGATACCAAAATATGCTCATGAAATACGACTGGCAAGATTTTAAGAGATGAGACTTTTGTAGAGCCTTTATTTGAATTTATCAGGCATAAAATGGTTATGAATAAAATTTCTGACCAACTTGTAAAGAAATGTGGTGGTTTTAGTTTCATCCATTCTGAGTGTTGCCAAAATTGGGGTCCAACATTTGCCTTGCTCATAAAGCACTTCTGACCATGCATTTGTTTTGTAAGAACTTTTGCACATCAGATAGAAAACCATAGTATTTCAGATAAGCTAGTCTTAGATGGTTGTATTATCTAGATTGTGATGCACAATCAATGTTCCCCGATGTGGGAGTTTCAAAGACTGCATTGAAAGTATTCTTAGGAATTGTCTTAATGCCTGGCGGAGCACTTGCCCTTGCCTGCTAGCTCAAGATTTTACCACCGTAACTCCCTTCTACGAGCAGCAAAAGAGGGGCAGTCTTTTTCAGCTATGCAACTTTTCCGCCTTCTTCACAATAATGCTCCAGATATTGTAGAATGTGTGCCTGATTTTTTTTTTTTATCATTATCTTTTCAATGTTTTAAGTTTTCCTGTTTTATTAATTTGCAGGCAGCAAAGGCAGCACGATTGGAGAAGCTTGAGATCCCAACAAAGATCAAATTGCTTTCTGATCCATGGACTCCTGAAACTGGCCTAGTCACTGCAGCTCTCAAGCTTAAGAGAGAGGCCGTTAGGAAGGCTTTCTTTGAAGAACTCTCGAAGTTATATGAATCTTGAGTTAGAAACTCTCGAAGTTCTTACACGTATCCTGCAATAAATTTAAATTTCTTATATATTTACTGGTATTACTTTTTGGTAAAGATCAGAAACGGTGAGCTTTAAGAGCCCTTCAATTTGATGCCCTCTCCCAAGCATTTTACTGATATTACAAACTTGAAAAAGCACAGGCCTTGGGCCCTGAAGTAGAGCGCACCACAAGAGAGTGAAGAGACCTCATCAAGTAGGCAATAATTCGTGGCTAAAAAATATCAACAACTATTACTACAATTTGTAGGTACTTCACTGTAATCACGTCCGTCCATGGTAGGCCCACCGATACCGTGTATGTATGGATGAGAGATAGTTTAAGTTTTTTTTTTTTTTTTGTTTTTTTTTAAATAAAAAGCATATTTTTTTAGTTTTTAAAGGTATGATTTATATTTAAAAAGGATTGTATTTTTGAAAAAAAACCACCATAACGACTCCAATGCTCCAACTTTTAATTGATGATACAAGTAAATTACAAATCCTTCCCTAAAATCAACTATTCACATAAAAAAAAGTGTTTAGAGTTTCCACAAAAAAAAAAATACTAATTATCCTTACTAATTATCCTCAATAATTGGTTAGCATAATTAATAAAAGCAATTAAGGTTCTGGGCAACAATGAACAATTTAAATTACAATTGGGGATTCTTTTAATGTTTTCAAATAAACAATAATAAAAGGTTTTTCACTATCAAAATCATATTTTTTATGTCGGTTATTATCGATTAAAGAAAAATCATTCAATTTTTTAGGGTTTTCTAGCTCTTCAAGATTAATGTTGCATAATAACAAATTTGATTTTTTTAAAGATATAGAGTTAAACAACCTATAAACAATTGAATAATCAATTTTTTTTTACCACATCACAACATATTATCATTAAATTTCAAAGTCATGATTTGAAAAAATATAAATTAAAAACTAACTTGCTATATATTGATTTGAGGATGAAACTTATGAGAGATCCCACCACCCAGAAAAGACAACAACGTTGAAACACAAATTCGTGCAATAAATAAGTTTCAATAGTAATTCTATGTTGTTTGATTTGAGAGAAATCACAAGTTCTACAAGAGAGAGGAAGGGAGAAAAAACCTCTTGTTTGGTGTCTCTTATTGTTATAATATATATGGGGAACTTCGGTCATTTCATTCAATTTGAAATATTTCTTTGATCATGATTGCATGCAAAATTTTTCAAGACTTA
>Ga0307518_10002508_pt1 | contig 13387 bp, 16 predicted proteins | sample 25_EM_MG_FD_203889 | JGI IMG/M metagenome (GOLD analysis project Ga0307518, IMG submission 203889) | Populus trichocarpa ectomycorrhiza microbial communities from riparian zone in the Pacific Northwest, United States - 25_EM | ecosystem: Host-associated > Plants > Roots > Unclassified | place...
CATCTCTGCTTGAATACCACCATAATGCCCAAGAGTGCATGTATGGTGTAGGTTCCCCTGCAGATAACCACCAGCACCAAAGGATGCTTCCAGAGAATCCAGTCACCACAATCCTACCAGCTTTTCGTCACATGTAGGATGGATCCCAATGCCCAAGTTGACCAAAAGTTTGCCATTGTTTCTGTCAGTCATGTATGGCCAATCCAGGGCAGGTATCCCTTCAATAAGAGTCTCTATGGCAGATTTATCTCCTTGGAATAAACAGCTTTTTGCCCACAGCTTGATTCCCTTGCATTCCAGAATGAAAAAAGGAGCCATAGTTTGCATACTGGAGAGAATCATCCACGATGATCTCCTCCATGGTGGACTGGATCTTCTTCAATGTATGCATAGAAAAGGGGACTGCTTTGGGACAGCCAGGCTTTCTTTTTCCACCCTTTTGTGCCTTGAACCTCACTTCATCCAGAGTGAGGGATACATATGGGGTGCTCCCAACATCTGCATGTTCGCAAATGGAAGGAAGCAAAATATTCTCCCAAAAAAAGTCTAGGATCTCCTTTGATATGTGGCTGGCATGCCTGTGGGTTATCTCATCCCTGTGTATCATCCTGTGGAAGCAGATATAGACATGCATGTTTCTGGAAGCGTTGCTCAAGGTACCAAAGGTGGTATGAGGGACTCCAGAAAGTGGAAATGACATGGTCAGCCACTCAGTACGGCCTCCCAAAGCACAGGCATCTTGCTCAGATTGGGGTACAAGGATGTCAACATACACATGGTTGTTCTTGTGCATGGGGGCCTTCTCCTCCAGAATAGGACCGAGGTAGATGGCAAGTGGAGTAGAGAAATGAAGAGAATGAGTGACCCATACCAGACTGTCAATGTCCACTGTCACAAGCAAGTCCTCGGAAGCCACTTTGATGCCGTCCAGTTCCATATTGAGGCAGATGTGATGTCCATCCATATGTCGCCCACAAGTGAAGGTATTCAATAGGCTGTTAGAATTTCTGTCCCCACTCAGTTGTATCATCTGAGATGCACTCAGTATGGTTACATCCTCCACCATGACTCTTGGAATGGGAAATGAATGCAGAAATGGAAACTGTCCCCGAGCAAGAGAGTATTCACCTGTCAAGACTTCTAAGAAATTGACACAGTTCAGAACATGTTGTCACTTGATCAGCAGGTCTGACTGGTGGATCCAGATAGAACATCTGACTGAAGGAGCTCAGGAGGCGATAGCCATAGTCTTGAAATGATGTCCATATTCCAGGTCGATAGTAGGGCTCCTCCACAAACTCATGGGGATTGTGATCCTGATGCAAGCTTTCCAAGATGGGCACACCTTCATACTCATCATAGGTGTTATCAAAGGGTTTCCATCTATGGCCCTGATAGGCAGGAAGGTGCAATGCAGGGGTGGGTCGTGGAAAGTGAAAAATAGATTCACCAGGCCAGCCCTTGATATGCTTTTGTCTTCTTGGGTCAGAATCCTCTTGTACATCGATTCCATGCACTGCCCAAGGAGGAAGATGGTCTCTGGCTCTGGCCCTGTTTACATAAGGGTAGCACCTCAGCAGGTTCCTGAGATGCTGAGCCTTGGTATGTAAAGGAGACTGGTCCTCTTCTATATCACTATCCCTTGGGAAATCATCATCAGATGGTGGAAGAGAGGGTGCTCGACTTTGAGAGTGGATCCTCTGACAGTGTCATGATCGGTTCTCCTCAATGATCTTACTAGGAGGTCCAGGGGTGCAGGGAACTAATGAGGAGGTAAGTCCAGACACTAGTATGTGCTACTTAGTGCGGAGAGTCAAGTCCGGGTCATACAGACGAAGTCCGGGCGCTAGAGGAGCACTGGAAGTAAGTCCAGGTTTTGCGGAGTAAGTCCGGACCACGGGAAAGTGGACCGGAGTAGCGCAGCTTGTCCAGATGAAGGACATCCCAGAGGTGGGATAAGTCCTAAGGGGTCTAGCATCAAGTCTGGGACAGAGTTGGCTTTTGCCCTTGTGCGAGTAGGAGACTTGCTAGGATCAGACATAGGACCAAGGGGATGAGATAGGATGGAGACCGGAGTTGGCCGGAGTTCAGGTGGACAGGTGGACAGATGGATTAAGGAGAGCATAGTGGGTAGTACAGAGGGAGGAGTATCTTAGTCGAGATTTGATCTAAGGATCTACTAGGCCGGAGTTTGGTAGTTTATATAGTAAAGAGAACTAGAGGTGAGTATATACGGTGACAAGTAAACACCTTAGTCGGGACAAGGGATAGAGTGGAAACAGACAGGAAAATAAACCAGGGGCAGGAAAATAAACTGGAGCAGAAGCAGACACAGGGAACTAGAGATACAGGGACGATGGAGGAAAAGCAGGAACAAGTAGGTAAAGGGAACTAAGGTCAGAAGAGGACAGGTAAGGGTCAGAGGTGGACTTAACTAATGTTAAGTCCGGAGCGATGTCCAGGACTGGAGGAAGTGGGACCGGAGGAAGTGGAACCGGAGGAAGTGGAACCGGAGGAAGTGCAAGAGCAGAGGGAGTGTATGAGCGGAGGGAGTGTGCAGGTGGAGGAAGGGTGGAGTAGCCAGAGGAAGGTCCGGAGTTGGTCATGGAAATGTCCTAAGCCTTTGGTGGACCTAACAGAGGAAGCAGAGCAGGAGCAGGAGCAGAACTGAGCTGGAGTTGGATATACCAGCCGGAGTTGGGCTACGTCGCAGACAAGGCTAAGGGAGTGGCTGGACTGAAACCGGAGTAGTGACTAATGGTAGGTACAGGTCCGACACAGAGGAGTTAGACTGTGGATCTGTCTGTAGGAAGACAGGGGTTAGTCCTGAGGCAGAGATGGACATAGTGACCGGAGTTGAGCTGGAGTGCAGCTATGGGGCTGGAGATGGCTGGACTAGATCCAGAGTTGCGTCTATGCCTAAGGAGAGGTCAGGTGGGCCAAGGTTAGACCAGAGTTGCGACTGGGAAAAGTATGGATATGACAGATAGACAAGACAGTGTGCACTGACAACATTAAGTTCACAGATGATGGAGGCATGTACCTCTCCAAAGGCTTGGTTCTCAACTTCAGCAATGGATTCTGCACTGACACCCTGAGATGACCCTAGGCGAAAACACCAAGGACCCAACTACATGCAGAGACTCTGAAAGAATAGGAGTTGAGAGACTAGGGCAAAGACCCAAGATGAGCTCAAATGGAGAGCCTCTGGGTGCTGGATTGCACTGTATATATACTACTCTACACAAGGGCTACACAAGGCTATCCATGAGGCTACATACTGTGCAATGCTATGCTAGTGATGTCATAGTGGAGCTAAGGCTATGCAGGATGACATCAAGGAAGGCAGCGTGTACAGCATGAGGCACAGGTCTAGACTAAGGTAGATAAGATATGGTTGTACACTACGATAAGATAAGATGCTATCTAATCACAAATTAGATAAAATAAAAAGTTGGACCATTACACCACTCCCCCCTCAGGTGCAGGATTCCAGACTGCAGAACTGAGCATTGCAAACTGTAAGGTTTTCGGGGATACGACTAAATAATGAGTTAAAGTCTGCTTGGACCATACAAAGCTTACAAGGAGCAGAGGGATTTTCTCGATAAAAGTGCTTGACTACCAGAGGAGAATTCTTCAAATTTGACAAGGGTTCCCAAGTTCTCTCATGTTCTTCGTAACCTTTCCAGTGTACTAGATACTGGAGCTGCCTTTTATAAATATGAGAAGCTACAACATAGTCCACTTTGTATTCCTCATCGCGTTCTTCTGAAACATGTACCAGACCGGGCCGAGACACAGGTTGTCCAGGAAGAGGTCCCAAATAAGGTTTAACTTGAGACACGTTCACAACCAGGTGAATCTGAAGAGTTTTTGGGAGCTTAAGCTCAACCGCGTTCAGTGTTACACGAGTGACTTCATAGGGGCCAATCCACTTTTCAGTAAGCTTCTTTGAAGCGCGATTCAGCATACAAAGGTTGTCTGTAGAAAGCCATACTTGCTGGCCTATAACGTAGTCCGGGGTAGGACTTCTGTGCTTATCTGCCTGAAGCTTCATGTTACGTTTGGCCTTCTCAGAAGACTCAACAACTTTATTAAATACGGCAGCAAAAAATACGGCAGCAAAGTCCTTAGCTGCTGGAGCTACTGTCTCGCCTGGTTCCACACCCATACAAGGAGAATAACTCCAGGTAATTCCAAACAGGGAATCAGTGGTTACTTTCAAAACAGTGTTGTTCCAAATGAACTGGGCAATCTTGATCCATTTAGCCCATTCATTCTGTCGATCGTTTACGTAAGTTCAGAGATACTGATTAATTTCGCAATTCAATTGCTCCATTTGACCATCGGTTTGTGGGTGAAACGCAGTGGACATTTTGCGCTTTACACCTAAAAGTCTATACAACTCCCCCAGAAAGTTGCTCGCAAAGACTGATCCCCGGTCAGAGACCATGGAAGAGGGGAGACCATGCTGACACCAAACATGATCCCTAAATAACTCAGCAGTCGACAACACGGTTTCCTCTTTGGTACAAGGTACAAACATGACCTCCTTTGAGAACCGATTGACGACCACTAATATATAATTGTAACCGAGGGACTCTGGCATCTCAGTAAAGTCCATGATGACATCAAGCCACAGGTCACTAGGAGTGGGGAGAGGAACAAGACTTCCAGAAGTCTTTTGATTCAACACCTTGGACTGTTGGCACTTTTGACAGTGCTTTACATAGGTCTGAATCTGTTCCTTCATTCCTTTCCACGTGTAATGCTTCCTGAGTGCATTATAAATAGCTTTTACTCCTTTATGACCAGCAACAGGAGTGTCATGAAAGTCCATGATAAGCGACTGGCGCTCTTCATAAGTCTGATCAGTGACATTGATCGACTTAATAGATACAGGGTTTAACAAGGTTTGATCCTTGTTGTCTTCAGAACTGGAGACATAATAGTCTGATCGCCTACTAAGCAGATCTGCAACATGCATCTGGGTTCCCTTTTTATAGATAAGTGAGTAATTAAAGCGCATCATCCACATTTGCCAGCGTGCTTGGTGCTTAGAGAGATTCTGCAACTTTGTGAAATATGTTAAGTTGTGATGGTCCGTGTATATCTTGAAAGCGTAAGGAGTGGCTTCAAGATAGTGGTGCCAGGTCTCAGTTGCTTTTATGATGACTAGCATTTCTTTGTCGTGAATAGGATAATTTCGTTCGGGAGGCGTCATGGAGTGTGACATGTACGCAATGGGTCTGAATTTGCCGTCCTCGCACTTCACGGATATTACTCCCCCGATGGCGAACTCAGACGTGTCTGTTTCAAGGCAGAATTCACAGTCCTGGTCGGGGTACTGAAGTACCGGAGCACGAGTAAAGGCAGCCTTCAAGGCTTCAAACTCTGCACGTTCCTTCTCTCCGAAGTTAAATACAGTGTCTTTACACGTTAAGTCCATCATGGGCCTAGCCATGATTGCATAATCCTTAATAAAACATCGATAGAAGTTGCCGAGTCCCAGGAATGCGCAAACCTGCTTTATGTTTGTTGGCTCAGGCCACTCCAAAATAGTGTTAACCTTCTCAGGGTCTATTTTGATCCCATCATGAGAGACTATCATACCAAGGAAATTGACTTCGGTGACTCTGAAGCGACACTTCTCAGGTTTGACAAACAGATCATTGTTTCGTAACTGTTTCAAAACTTCCAGCACAATCCTATCATGCTTTTCCTGATCATCTGTGTCCGTAAATATCATAAGATCATCTATGTACACCATGCAGACATCCGACATATTGTGGAAGATTTCATTCATCATCTTCTGGAATGTCATGGGTGAATTACAGAGACCAAAATACATAACAAGTGGCTCAAAAGCCCCTTTGTGCATTACAAATGCAGCTTTCCACTCATCGCCTTTGCAAATCCTCACATTGTTATAGCCCCACCAAAGATCCATCTTTGTGAAGAGCTTACAACCTTTGAGCTTGTCAACAAGCTGAGAGATAAGCGGCAGTGGATAGTTATTTTTAACTGTCCAGTCATTTATGTAGCGGTAATCCTGTACCATGCATTTCTTGCCATCCTTCTTGGGGATAAAGAAGACCAGTGACGTCTGTTGACTAATAGAAGGCCAAATATACCCTTTTGTGAGCTGATCATCCAGGAAGGATTCAACTTCTTTTTGCTCATCAACAGAGAGCGGGATAAGTCTTCCCTTCTTGGGTGGGAAGTCTTCTTTCAGATCAATTCCATGATCCCAAGGTTTCCTAAGTGGCCTAAGTGGCATGCGCTCTGACAACTTTTTACTAAATACGTCTAAGAATTCCCAGTATTCTTTAGGCACTTGCCTCTGGGCATCTTCTAAGGTCGACTCATCAATAGTGACCTTTGATTCATGTGCCTTCAAAGCTTGAACCCAAGTTTCCTGAGACTCATTTTCTCGCAATAACTTAGCAAAGTGTGTTTCCAAAAGCAACTTGCACTCTGGAGGACACCAAGTTAAACTAACTTTGCCAGTAACCCAATCTATATCGGGATTGTGCTTTCTAAGCCAGGTGTGGCTGAGGATAAGGGGGACCTTTCCAAGGCAGGTGACTGCACACCAAAGCTTTTTTCAGCATGCTTTCCGATACTGATGGTAAGCAACACATAATGCGTGATATCGCCCTCTTGATTCCTTGTGCCATCTAAGTTAAGCACTGGAACAGGTTTTACCAGCTTAGATAACTGCAACCATTGATCAAGAGCCCAGCTCTTGTTAACAAAGCAACCAGTAGTGCCACTGTCTAGCAGGGCGTCTACTTCAATAGTATTAAGGGGCCCACAGATGTGGACCGGTATCATCACTTCACATTTCATTGTGAAGGACCTTTGTAAGTCCAAGGGAACTTCTGAGTTGCCGGTGGGACTTTCTGGTTTCTCAGATGCCAAAGAAGGAGAAAGATTGTCTTTATTTGATTGGGAATTAAGCACACTCGATTTTACATCTGGCACCGAGCCCTTTGTAGGGACCCCCTTAGATGGTACAGAATAGTCCGAACCACAGTCCATACTATCAACAGACAAAACAGAGTAGCGAGAAGGAGAAACAGAAACAGGAGAAACTACAGAAGACACTTTTTTGTAGGATTTACTAATTTTTGTACATAGCAAAGCAATGTGGTATTTAAATATTTCAGAAACAGCGGGAGATGGAGCATGAGACAGTCTATAGTCCAAAATACGTACAGCAGTGTCCAAAGAAGACTCGAGAGCGAGGGTGCCCGACACGTCCTCCCTCTCTAATCTTTTAAATCACGGAAGAAAACCTGCATCTTGGCAAACATCATTCCCCTTACCGCATTCAGCCGGTCATCCTCTGGCTGGGCTTGCGTTGCCTGTGCTTGTTGTTGCCCACGACGAGGGCAGTGTGGCTTTGAGCACTCTCGTGCAATGTGGCCAAATAATTGGCAGTTGTAGCATTGGGGCCCTTTACCCCTTTGCTGTGTTGTGTTGGCGGCACCAATGTCCATGGGCGTGCCGCTGCCCAAAGCTGAAGATGATGAATAGTTTTGGCCCTGGTAATACCAGGCTGACCCCCTGACTTTGCGTATTAATTAAAAAAAACTCCTGTGCTCTTCCCATTTCACGAGCCGATGCCCCCAGTTGGACATAAGTATCCCGATTCATGTTCTGGAGATAGATCTGCTCCAAAACCTTCCTCTGGAGTGCTCTTTCAAGCAAGTCCCTTGCATACTGGTCGACACAGCTGCTCTGGTTCTTAAGCGCTTCAAACTGTGCTAAGAAGTCATCGACACGTTGCCTAGGGCCTTGCCAAAGGCAGAGAAGTTGGGCACGTGCCCACTCAGCATTATTTCCGGGGAGGAAGAACCTTTCTATCTCCATGAAGTCATTCCAAGTGGGCCAGGCTGGCGGGTGTGGGGGTTGGCTGGCGGGTACCAGCGGGGCATTGGCAAGGGCGTGAGCTGCCGCCATGCAGCTATCCAAACAGACCTGAGCCCACAGACCAGCTTTTGGACCAGTGAGCCTGGAGAGGACTGCTGCAGTGACCTGCACGTCCATTTCCCCCTCCATGGAAATCTGGATCCAGACCTTGATCTTGGACCACCACTCATGAAACTTCTGAGGGGAGCCATCGAAACTCCCAGGATCCACGACCACCTTCTTGCGTGGTGGCAGTGCAGGCTGAGGCTGTGCAGCCGCAAGGGCCGCAATATGGTTTTGGAGGTCGATCTGCCCCTGGATGAGCTGACCAAGGAGAGCATTGAGGTCAGCCATCCTTCTGACTCAGTAGGGGTGGAGATGGGAATAGGGGGTAGGTCTTTGTTTAACCGGTTGGAGACGAGAGGACTGGAAGGTATGGCAGCGAGCGAGAGGGAGGTCTGGCAGGGGCAGAATAGGAAGGGAATGGTGGGGGCCGAGGAGGACTTGGATTTCAAAGTCGCTGGTAAGGCGACTGTAGGCAGCAATGGCGGCGGTAAACTGATTCTCCTCTTCGAGGGCAGTTTCTCTAGCGACAGCTTCTTCGCTGGAGACAGGGCAAGGACCATAAATGATCGCCAAGCGCTCCTGTTGCGCTTCGACGAGGTGATGGGGAAACTGGTACAGTATGGTGGTAATGTAAAGGGTGACGTAGACATAAGGTTACTTGGGACTAGATCCCCACAGGTGTTCCAATGAACTAAGCGTAAGGCTTTGTTCACCTGTCACTCTCGCCGGGTCAGGGCAGTGGCACAGCTATGCAGAGTACAAACAGTCACTGGCTGCAGATCATGGTTCTACCTCTGCACGGACGCAGGAACTACTTGGTAACTATAGCTCAATCGCCTTGAGGCTGCGAACCTCTTTTGAATGGGCACCACTCTTCAGACACCAGGCATGACCCTGGGCTGGTGTACAGTACATAAAGAGGTGGTGCTAAAAACTCCCAATGCCGAAGCACTATGGGAACGGCACTAAAAGGCTGGCCATGTACAAAATGCAAGGTGTGAAGAAGAAGCTCCTTAACCCTGGAGTCCAGGTACAGTTGTCTTATAAGGCTAGACGAGCGCGTAGTAGAGCGAAGTAAGATGTTAGATTCGAGCTCAGGTGAGACGACCCTAGGTGAAAACACCAAGGACCCAACTACACGCAGAGACTCTGAAAGAATAGGAGTCGAGAGACTAGGGCAAAGACCCAAGATGAGCTCAAATGGAGAGCCTCTGGGTGCTGGATTGCACTGTATATATACTACTCTACACAAGGGCTACACAAGGCTATCCATGAGGCTACATACTGTGCAATGCTATGCTAGTGATGTCATAGTGGAGCTAAGGCTATGCGGGATGACATCAAGGAAGGCAGCGTGTACAGCATGAGGCACAGGTCTAGACTAAGGTAGATAAGATATGGTTGTACACTACGATAAGATAAGATGCTATCTAATCACAAATTAGATAAGATAAAAGTTGGACCATTACACACCCATTGTGTCATCCCACTCTGACCATATGTTTCCAGGGGGGTGATCAGTGTTAGAAAGGTAGCAATAGTCTTCCCAGCTCCTTCTACAGGCCTCCTTCACCATGGCAAACATTCAGAGTCGCAGGCAATGACCGCATGGAATTGAAGGAATGTGAACAGTATTTCCATGTCCACCATAGAGGCCACTGTTCATGAGAGACACCATTACAAATAGAGTTTTAAAGTCCAGTCCATAGGACCGCAAAAAGACTGGACCAGACCAGTTGCAACTGGACTGCAGTTGCCAGTTGCCTACTTTTGAGAATGATGAAAAAGACCAGTTGCAACCAGTTGCAACCGCATTATGTAAGCAATACATATATGGTATAAAAACCCCTATATTACAGGCTAATTTTGGCCTGCAGTGGGTCTTAAGGGGTGTAAAATTGATCTTTTTGGATGAAGTATGGCACAAATAAATATGTAACAACTTGTATATAATTCCTATGGTGTATACATAGTATTTAGATGCTATCTGACACCTTTGATGTGAAAAACATCAATAAAATGCAAAAAACCTGGTTTTTGAGTGGTTTGGACCAGTTTTTTGAAAAACAGGTTGCAACTGCTTTGGACCAGTCCTTAAGCAGTCCAGTCTGGTCCATTTCCAAAAAAGGCCAAAAAACCAGACTGGACTGGACTTTAAAACTCTAATTACAAAGGATGCAATTGGCCCACAGTCTGTGCCATTCTGCATCCAATTCCAGGCATGTACAGTGACTCGATCTGGGTCCATGGCATCATACCCATGAAGGGCTGCTATGTGTGTCCAGTAGAAAGGGCCATTCCACCCCTTCCAGTTGTCATGTGGATTACCATAGCTTTGATGAGGTATATCTGGGACACCAGAAAAACACCTTCCAAAAACATAGGCAGAGTGAGATTCATATTCAAAGACTGCCACAAAGAAATGACTGTTGTGCATGACCACAAAAGCAACTGGAACAGAGGAATCAGCAGGAAGAGTGTCAAAGAGATGGCGCTGGCGAAACAGGTTTATCTCGCCTGCTTCAGGCAAAGCATGGGAATTTGAAGGAACAGATGGAATAGCAGAGAAGAGGTCAACATAATGAACATGACTCATGCCTTGTACAGCATACCATTGTGACAGGAGGTGGAGGTTAAGGACAGTGGCATCAATTCAGGTCTCATGTGTGAGGGTATGGAGGTTCTGATATGCAATTGCCCACACAGTTGGTCTAGCCATGGAGTACACTATGCAAATAAGATAATGAACAGCCAGCAAGGAGAAGTAATCAGGAACTTACTGATAATGTGGTGAACTGAAGGTACAGGTGACTCCTGATGCAAGGATGGAACACATGGAGGTGATTGGCAGGGAATTGTTTGAGCACACTCATTGAAAAAGTCATCTTTGGAGTCATCAGAGTCTCCATGAGGGGAGTGTTATTTCCCATCAGAACCATCCAAGTGGTCTATCATAGCCTGGCACTTTTCATATATAGCATCCAGTTCATGCTTGTCAAACAATGACCCAGCATCATCTAGAGCCTGAGAATGAAGACCATCCATTATCAAATCATAGGATGGTGATAGAGGAGAACGGCGGGTCAAATCAGAATCATGATCAGAGGGATGTGAAAGGTTTTTCATGAGATTGTCAAATGCACATAGTATTTCATTTTCACTGGTAGAAGATAAGCTGGCTCTTTGTGCTTTGTGAGATCGGATCTGTGGTGCCATAACAGTGGGGTATGTTAGAATCAGAAGGAAACAATGTTTGCTGACCATGACTAGATAATATTAGGTAAAATGCATGGGGATCATGCACTACCCAAGCTCTCACAGCATTTAGCTGATGCTGAACTTGAAAATTAACACACCATCTTGCTTTCCTGTCCATCCTTTACTTTGTGTAACGGTCTAACTTTTTATCTTATCTAATCTGCGGTTAGATGACATCTTATCTTATCGTACCGTAGTATCTTATCTAGTGTAGACCTGTCTGGACCACAGCCTTGTGCTGTGCGTGCTGTATCCCTTGATGTCATTAGCATAACCTTACCACAGGGTGGCAGCTGTGTTCACTGCCTCGTACAGCATACAGCCTCATGGATAGCCTCACATAGGACGCGTGTAGTGTAGTATATATACTGCTGCAATCCAGCACCCAGAGGCTCTCCATTCGAGCTCTCTTTGGGTTTTCGCTCTAAGACGCTTGTGATCCTATTTCCTCCTCAGAGTCTCGTGTGTGGTAGTTCTTTGGGTGTTTGCCCTTAGGGTTGTCTCACTTTGTCCCACATCCAACTCTGAGAATGTCAAAACCATCAAAAACAAGATTTTATACATTTCCTTCCTCTAAAGTCCTAACGGGTAAGTATGTTAATGGGAGAAATGTAGACATGTGCGCTTATCCAATCAGTGAACAACCTCATGGAGGCAGATGATGACATCTTGGATGGAAGAAAGCAAATTCCAGAAAAAATGTTGCATCTATTCCATCAGGGGGACAGGTAAGAGACCATATGAATAATGGGGTAATGTTATAACATGTTCCTGCATCAGTGCCCTTATCTTTGGGATAGATAATGCATGGTGGTATGGGAAGACCCATGACATCAGGGTTCAAGAACTGAAGAAAACTGTGGTGAGAGTTTCTAGATGATGTTCATGGGGTATGATGTTGACAAAAATGCAGAAGGCATGGGTAGCTGTACAGTGGTACTACCAAAAAGAGGATATAACCCAACAGAAGTGAGTCAACTAAGCATCTAATGCATGCTTGTTTCAGGATTCTGAGTTTCTTGTAGGATCAAAAAGTATGTAGGAAGGTGTGAGCTGGTGTTATCAGACCACATCGATATTGTCAACCCAACCACCATCTCATGTTGGTGATTTTTGATATTCTCCATACATCCATGATTCTGACAGAGATATTAGCACCAGTAGAGATCACCCATTGTCACACACCAAACAGGTTTGGTACAGTGAACATGGAAGATAACGTCAATATTGAATGATCCTGATGCAAAGGATGAGCACGACGGAGCCTCATCATAGCCATCTATCACACAAGAAGACTATCCTGATGCAAGAGATGAATGCTGACACTGACAGTCATCTATCGCACAAGAACCGCCAAGAAGCAGAAGAAACTGAAGGAATAATGTCCATTATGGTATGAGAAAGGAATGCACACTTCTGCAGTCCAACTCCCATACCAGAACAAGCAAAGAAGCTGAAGAATTGATGGAGAAACAAAGGAAAGAAGAGAAGAAACGACATTAGCGCTCAAATGTCATTTTTAGGTGCCCAGTGCCGGCATTCCGATATTTTGAATAGCTCCACCGTTTCCAAAGCTATCAGGCACATGACTATACTGTCAGAAAGCCTAGAGCGTGGTCTATCTGCCTGTCAAGTTCCGACGTGGATCCATTTGTTTCCCACAGAGATATTCCTGCAATCCAGACGTTCGTCTCATCAGTCACTATGGAGTCTGTATTTTCTCTGGATCATTTCTCCGCTATTGCTGCAGATCTCCACTATGTCCTGCTCTTAGGACAGCCTCTCCCAGAGTTCCCATGCACTGCCTGGCACATATCTTCCCAGCCTGCTCCCTCAGTCCCCCTCGTTCTTGGTCAGCGCGTTCTCCTCGTCAGTCCTGCATCAAGGACATACTTTGGTCATCTTAGGTCTATTGTCAAGATTGAGAAGTCTTCTCTGGTCGTCTCTGTGTCCCCTGAGCCCTCTGCCTATGGTCCCTTCCTCCCAGATACTTGCCATGTCCATCTTCCTCTGTCGTTCGTCTCACTTTCCTGGATGTGTCAAATTCAGTACTCTATCCACTTCCCTACTTTCAGATGGCGTCCTCCAGCACCATGACAGTTATATCCCTACTTTAGAGTGCTATTAGGAAGAAGAACCCTCT
>Ga0307518_10002509_pt1 | contig 13387 bp, 24 predicted proteins | sample 25_EM_MG_FD_203889 | JGI IMG/M metagenome (GOLD analysis project Ga0307518, IMG submission 203889) | Populus trichocarpa ectomycorrhiza microbial communities from riparian zone in the Pacific Northwest, United States - 25_EM | ecosystem: Host-associated > Plants > Roots > Unclassified | place...
CTCCATCTGGAACATCCCCTGCACAATGTGCAATGGTGCCCTAGCCCACGATCTCAAATGCATGGTGGTCAGCATACTTATTCACATAGCATGCACAAAACACATCATAGGAGTGATGTGGCCGAACGTCACGAGAAATAGTCTGATTGCCATAGATGGGGATTAAGTGCGCGGCTCGATAAATGGTGTCTATATGGATGACCGCAAAATGCAGTGAATGATTTGGTAAGATGGATGGTCAAACCTTCCACATTCCTGTGTCTTCATCCGGTTCATCACCAATCTTGTTGAACCAACAGATTACCACACAAGGGTAATGGGCACCTCTGTATGGAAAAGAAAAAAAGCAAGTACCCGTGCAATGTCATAGGCTCGCATTCCAGTTTCAGAGGGGTCACTTGCATTTGTACTGATGAATATACAGTCATATCGTGGTGCCTCGTTTCTCCACATGGGAGCCGAGCGGATAAATTCTGTCCACATTCTGTCAAGTCCGCTCAAGTCACTGGGTGTGTAGAACCGTGCAGATGCTGAGTTGAAAATGGAGATGGATCCTTTGAAGTGGGGACAGCCCTCAAGGGGAATCTGTGATGGATCACGTGGGTCATCAGGGTAGAGCTGGTTGAATAGAAAGCAGCATAGCAAGGCCATTAAGTTTGGCACCTCAATTTCAATGCCCAGTGCTTCCACGGTTCGCACACATTTTCACTCTGGGTTATCAAGTTAAAAGTAATTTAAAACAAGGATAAATGTAGACTTATGGGTGTCTGTGCAAGCTCCATGATGCCCAGACAGGTTTGTTGGTAGGTTGTCTGGCACAGCATCATTGTTGTCATCTTGTGTGCTTGCCACTGATGAATTGGGGTTGGTGTTCGAAGGAGCAGGGGGCGGAAGCTCATTGATGCATTGTGATACTTTGCCTCTGTTTGGCACATCAAAGGCAGAGGCTAGAATGACATAGTCAACATCGAGGAATTTCTCCAATGAAACTTTACTTACCGAGGAGCCACAGACTTTGCAGTGTGGCAGAAAGGCAAGTTCTATCTAACATTCCAGGACTTGTGAAGTCAGCATGGCAACTTGCTAGCTTATCAAGGCATTGGTTTGTCAGAAGCATCTGACCAATCACATTGTACTTGTTGGATCATCAATATGGTTCTTTAACGGCTTTGATATGTTTGCATTCGGTGATTGAGGAACAGAGTCCATTGGGAGCACCAAAAAGGTGAATCAACTCTGGATAGTGCTTGGCAGCATGCTGCCAAGGTAAAGAGAAGGTTGTCACCACTGGAAACTCACCACTTTTGAAAATTTCACGATAGTGGTGGAAACAGGCCAGCGCATCCTCGATATTCTTCAGTGTCTGCTCAGTAATGACATGCCAACGGACAAGATAACAGAACTCCAGAAATGCATGAAATGTGCAGATCATCTCAGATGGAACATAGCCTTCAATTGCTGGCAAGTATACCTGTGTTGAAACATTAAACCATTTATTAGGTCAGGAGAGAGGAAATATATACCTTCATTAAGGCCTTGGAGTCATCACCAGTCCATTGCTTGAAGCCCCGGCCTTGTGGAAAGTGACACAAGCCAGTAAATGGTGCGACAGCGGCAATCCTATGAGATACTGGTTAGCAGTCATGCAGAGACACTGATAAAGTGGTCTGAACGTACCTCTGATCAATATCATCTAGAATGAGTTCTGCTACCTTTGTTCCATGCTGCAATTTGAGGTATGCCTTGACCCAGTCCACAAGGTGGTCCTTGAAGCAACCTTTTATTAATTGATGTAGTATGTCAGGTGCGATCAGGCGATGTATATCAGCCCAAGGGAAGTCATTTGTGAAAGGCTTGAAGACAGTATAAATATCCTAGTGGTCACATCATAGTAAGTAGTGTGAACTCACCACAAGGTCGCCTACTATTCCATATTCATCCCATAGAATTGTGAGAGAATTTTGAGCCTCTTTGAAGAGAGCTTCAGTGAATTCGCAACAATGCAGTAGTGCATCAGCATCCAAATTGTTATGTGTTGCTTGGCATCTGAAACCTATGGTTAGTATAACAATTGCCAAATTCTAAGTGAAGCATACCTTGCACACCATCCTTGGACAATGCAGGCCAAAAGTGCCTGCTCCTCGTAATCAGCAATGTAAGGGCCTAGACCACATACAACACAGCGGTGATACCCATCTCTGAACCTGACCACTTCAGGCGATGTCATTGCAGCCTTAAGTGGATTGAGGATCATTGAGAGGGAGCGATGGAAAAGCTGCTGTCGGAACTTTCAGAATGCCGCATCTGACGAATGTTCTTTTGTTGCTAGGATATTTTATGAGTTCTGAATCACAAATCCAGTGAGCGCACATACTTTTTGGAATTGCAAGGAAGCCTAGAAGTACTAGAGCATGCAGGTGAGCACAACGGACATTATTGCAGACATTACCAATGGATAAGTAGAGTGGATAGAATTCATTGTTGCTGATGGCGACAGATACTGTTGTTTTGTCACTGCCCAAGATGATTGGGACGAACATGCTTCTGAGCGTTGCTTCATCGTCCGAGATTATATCCTATTGAAGTAAAGTTAACTAAGTGACAAAAAAAAGAACCAAAACACTTACTGCCTGGTCCCAGGCCCAATCACCTGACATGAAGTCACAATACTGGCGCTGATCACCTTCCGACGAAAATTCCTGGAATGGGCACAAGTCAAGGTTGTCTGCATAGCTCGGATTCCCGAGTATTTGATGAACAACTTCCTGAACATCATGATACCAGACTTCATAAGATTGCTGCATCCAAGAAGGGGGATTGAGTGTTGGTATCTCACCAGTGTACTGGACTTTGAACCATTGCCACTTGACATCACCAAGCAGGATGCTGTCAATGGTGTTGTACAGACTACCGCAGCTGTTGAAGGGGGACCTGGCGCTGTGTTTGAGTAGCATGGCTGCCCAAAGGTCCATTAGGGCATTGATTTATGGTGCCGAAATTTGGATGTGGGTGTATAGTAAATCAGCCGTTTCAAACTGGGTGCAATTATCGAAGGGGGCCCAGTTGTTTGGGTCAGTACCAACTGGAGTTGGAGGAGTTCCAGTAGCAAGGAATTCGCCATGCTCATCACATGGCTTTGCTGGATCTTGGACATAAATCAACTAAAATTCATGCATTGAAATCAGTCACCTTACCAGTAAGTTTCAGGTGATAATTTCTATAAAGCCTGTCTCCAGAGCCATAGAATTGAGACTCCATGGCATCCAAGGGAGTGGGAGGGGCCTCAAAGCTGGATTCCATGTCATTCTTGTTAAGAGGGTTCAACTCCTCCCAATTTGGAATGTCCTGACCATTTTCTGGTTGGAAAGAAGGGCTAACAGGTCTGGCTGGAGAGAGTAGTGGTGGAGTTGAAGTCTGTGGAGGGTTAGAGGGTGTGATAATCGGATGATTTGCATGCCTGTGCTTGGTGTGCCCAGCAGATGTCTTGAAGTGCCGATTACAGCCAGGATGACTGCATGGAAGCTGGTGTATGGTGTGCTGCTGGCGATCATTCTGGTCAGCAAACATAACAGCAAGAGAGGTGGTGTTTTTTTTGTGGAGAGCTGACAACTCGACTGACAGGTTATGGAAATCTGCCAAAGTTGTTAGTCCAATATCTTTTGGGGTGAGTGCAAAAAATTAAAAATTGTCAGGGCCCACGACCCGCTTCACAACTTGAACTTCTCTCACCCCCCTTCCAAAAAAACTCCCCTACCATTGACCCAAGCCCCAAGCCTGCACCTGATGGACATCAGTGAGACTTCTCGACCCTGCACACGAGCCAAAAATGCATTCACTCACCCTGGGGACATTGTTCTCCAAGCCCAGGGAAAGCAGTGCAGCAAAGCCAAAAAGGCAGCTGATGACAAGCTACTCAGAGACACTTTGTCAGAAAAGGAGCAGGCCAGAAGGGAGGGAATCACGCACCTGGCAGACATGGAGATGAGATGGAGGAAAAACAAGCTGTGGTAAAAAAGTTAGCACCTGTCCATCCGCATCCACGAGTTAAATCCAAGAATGTTGGACCCACCTCAATGGAAGTTGTATCTGCAAAAAATGGGACTATGGAGACTGAGGTGACATGCTGTTTTATATTATAATCGATGAGGCGCTGATCAAGTCATGATAAAGTTCGGAGAACTCACCTCCTTCACTGGTCGTTCACATGCTAATGATGATAGTGTCTCAGCTCCAAGAAAGGCTCCAGGGAATAGGTCGTTGAAGGAGCAGATCAACACTGTGAAAGTGCAGTGTCAACTGGAGGGAACAAAACAGCAGAGTCCAGGTGAGTCACATTTTGACCACTGTGCACCTGTCTTCTGATGCAATGTGCAATCCGCATGCAACACCACAGCCACACTTCAAATTGGGTAAGCCCCACTCTCACATGTCTAACCATGTTGTTACTCACCCAATCTACATTGTTCTTCCGTGACCTGGCGCTCAACACCAGGGTTCAGGATGTGGCCATTGATGGGCATGTTCTGAGGTGGAAAGCAGGTGTTACCGCTGTGAAGTCACCTGCAACGTCTGCAGCTGACACAACCTCCTCTGCTTGGTGCCACCCTCCCTCGACGCTTACTTTCACTACCCATTCCTCAAATGTGACTTCCTTGAGTGGCTACTGCCAGAAGCTGCAAGTTCCATCCAATACCCCAGATCTGGATGTCCCAAAAGAGTTATTTAGTGATGATGTTGACAATGAAGATGAGTGTGCACATACTGTCAGCAAAAATCAAACAGGCAAAAATGGAAAGAATGTTGCGGTAAGTGGAACTTGTGCATCAATAATATCACTTACTTGGTTGCCAGGTTTCTTCTGCATCCACAGACAGTGACGTTGATTACATGATGAGATCACCATTTCCAGCCCACGTGTGCAAGGCAGTGCCACAGGCTCCAGCATGGGGAAGCAAAAAGTCGACGAATTTGACAGTGAGCCTGAAGAACTTGATGCTGTGAAGGAGACCCACACTCTGTTACACAAAGAAAGTGGGACACTGCGAACAACCGTCTCCGTAAGTTCATTTATTTGGATGCTGTTTTGTAGCTACAAACTAATGAGAACTGATACAGACAACAGTTGGGGTCATATGTGAACCTCAGCTGCTACAAAAAAAAGTTAAGGTTGAGGAAACCGGGCACACGGGAGTACCACCTCCAGATAGTATGTTCAGTGCTTTCAGTGCTTCAATTACTAACACTCATACTGCCGCAGAGGTCCATTATGATGCGGACAGTTATATTATCGAAACCATCAAGAAGAAATATACCATCAAGGATCTTCCTGTCCTGTCTAATGATAGTAGGTGGTCCTGTGGGCTTGTTGGCACGATCACGCTCTGGGCCAGTGCACAACCTAATGTCTGGGTGATACCTGAAGAATTGCTCGTTGCGGCAGTGTAGGTTGTCTGGGATGTTGTGTTCCCCCATGTCAAGTACAGGGTCACTGCAGACGGGTCGGTTATGGCAATTGTAAGTTCAAGATGCAATATCTGGTCATGAAAAATGTTAACTGTGTACTCCAAGATCCAACAGTGCCTTGCTGAGTGGCGCAGTGGAATTGGGTCCACTGCCATCTGCATCATGATAGATTTTTTTTCCAAGTTAGATGATGATGTGGATGTTACCGCTACAGCAGCAAGGCTATTCAAAGACTTCACATTCCTCTGTGAAACTGCTGATGAGCCCTCTTCTGAAGGAATGTTCCGGTCTCCTTTTCTCGTCGAATTACTCGGTACCACCCATCTCAACGATATTGTGGGCTATATTGATATTCATCAATGGAGTATGAAGGATCTTGCAGCTGGAAGGACATGGCAGGTGTTCTTGGATTGGCATCTGCAGCGGTGAGTCCCTACACTGTTCCCCTTGTGTCCTGACATTAATTTACTTTGTTTTGAAAGTTGGAGCGTGCTGTCAGGTACATCATGGAGGGAACCATTGATGTAGATGATGTCCTCACTGCCATGGCAGAAGCTGGGGATGGCAAGATTAGATTCAAGCTTCCAAAGGTGCTCAATAAAGCAACCGGGAAGAACACATCCACAACCTCCAATTTCTCGTGGCCAAATTGGGGTGCTGATTCATTGGCATACAGAGATTCAATTGCCAAATGTGGTTCTGCTTGGCTTCATGACACAGTTGAGGCTGCCCAATGTGCCTGCAAGCTCAAGGTCGGAGCGACTAGCAGTGCTGTCACAGATGATCCCTTGGAAGCTGTGAATCCTTGATACTTCCTTTGTAAGTAGCTCATTTTCAGTTGTTCCTTCAGTTTACATGTTTCGTTTCCAGAAATGTTCTTGCAAATACTATACCCAGTCCATTCACTATCACCTGCTCTCTTTGGTTCTGTGGTAGGGTCCCTGCGAGTAGTAATGTCACAAAAATTGATGTGCCATTTACTACAGTTTTTTCTCGTTCCTGTCGTCCTGAGTACCCAGTTGCTCCAGAATACTATAACAGTCGCTGTCGGTCTTTTCGGAAAATATTATACCCACCATCGCTGATCACTATTGCCTGCTCCTTGCTACTCACTTTTTCTGCATCTATCTACCCACCATCGTCAATTGTCTTACCTGCTCTTTATTACTCGCTTTCTCAGCATTTATCTACATCTTACTGTTGACTTTTTGTTTACTTAATTGTCTGGTTGTCTGTATTTCAATGCCTTTTCCTGCTTATTTGACCGGTGAATGAAATCATAACAAGGTGCTACAAGAACAAAAAGGTGGGATTAAGTTTGAAATAAGCTCAAATAAGAAAATGAGTGGTCTGGATGGTGACTTATTACACTTATTGTGAAGTCAACTTATTTGAGCTTATTTGACGCATTTAAGTTGACTAAGGATTAAATAAGCTTAAATAAGTGATGTGTTAAATTCCTGATGTGCCAAGTGACTCAGAGTCAGAAGGTGACAAAGAATGTGAGTGGGATGCCCTAGAGGACGAGGAATTCTGCCAGAAGCTGGCAGAGATGGTCTAGAGGGAGGACAACAATGATCAAGACTGGATTCTTGAATGGGAGTGGAGAAAAGCACAAAAAGTGCAAAAACATATGTTTCTGTCATTTGCAGGCTGTGGAAGACTCACCTATTGTGATACAGCACATTCAAAAGCCTATAAAAAAGGTCCTGATGTCATGAGTAAATCTGCATGAATGCAGAGGTGCTATAAAACACAATGGAAGGGTCAATTGTCATTAGATTCATTTGGATTCACTGGGGATCCTAAAGCTCAGTTTCTGTGCACTGAAACAGAGTTGGTGTGTCAATGGTTCTCCACACTGTCAAGGTACAGTCACCTGATAACTGCCAACAGCTGTCTTCAAGCCCTGGCACACCTGTGATACCATGCAAGTGGAGCCTGTCCATAATTTCTGTCAACTTGTTGGATGGCAGCTGTCTGGACAATGCCATGTGCCAATCCTTGTTGCTGAGCCCAAGTGTCACTGGTGCCTTGCCAGAATGTCATTTGTCTCACCTTGAGGACGAATTGGAGTTTGTGGTTCCAGATGCTATGGACAATTTTGACATAGAGGGTTGTCATGAATTGGAAATGGAGACAGAAGACTGGGAGGATGAACTTACACCCACATTGATGAGTGGCAGCACAATCCGTGACTGGGGAACGCTCCATGATCAGATAAAGGAGGATCTGAAGAAAAACAAAATGTTACTGCTTTCTCAGGTCACCAAACTCATGATTTTATCAAACTTTGCAACACTATGACTCAAGGGTATGCTTGGTGTTGCTGCCAGCATGGAGATCACATGACTGTGGTATAATGGGAAAGGAACAGGGACATGGTTTGCTCATGGTGTTTGTGCTCTTGCCCATCACTATCAAATATTCAAGCAGCTTCCAAAAGAGAAAAGAGGTGGTGTGAAGAGTTCACCGTCATTCCTAGAGGATGAATCAGTATGAATGCATTGTTGGACCTGGTTATCTGGCCTACCCAGTGGCCATGTCACACCTCAAACATTCCAAAGTATCCTTGGATCAACTATTTTTCCTGAACTTGGAATCACCCTCAAACATCCAATTAGTGAGCAAACTGCAAGTCGGTGGCTGATCAGGCTTGGTTGGCATCATACAGTCATTCATAAAGGTGTCTACATGGATGGGCATGAGTGTGAAGACATCATGAAATATCGCCATGAGGTGTATCTACCAAAAATGCTGGACTTTGAACACCGCATGGTCCACTTCGAAGGCAAGGAGCTCACTCAAGTGGAGCCATCTAATCTCATCCCTGCCCACCAACTGAAGGTCTACTATCATGATGAATGTTGCTTTCATGCAAGTGATGACATGAGTAATGCTTGGTAAGTGATGAAACTTCGAGTCAGGAATTTCATTGAGGTTTACTATTTGTTTGTATCCTATAGGCTTTGTCAAGATGAGTGTGTGTTGTGAAAGAAGGGGAGAGGCTGAATTATTCATATTTCAGATTTTGTCAATGAAGAAGATGGTTGGCTTATCTTGTGTGGTGCCAATGGGAAGATCATCAAAGATGCACGAAGGATCATTTTCCCAGGAGAAAATGGCAATGCATGGTGGATGCATGAGAACTTGCTTGAACAAGTGCAGTCTGCTATTCAGATCCATGAAGAGGCTAGTGGCCCTGGTGTTCAAGCACTTTTTATTTTTGACAACTCCTCCACTCATGCCACATTGCCTCCAGATGTGCTGCATGCATTTGACATGAATAAATCAGATGGCGGAAAACAGTGCATACAGCATGATACAGTTATCCCACAGTCTAATTTGGAACCTTCAAAATGTGGTCTTCTGCAGAAGATGACCACCAGTAGTGGGCAGCCAAAGGGCCTTCAGTCAGTGCTCGAGGAATGGGGCTTTGATCTTAGGGGACTCAAGTGCAGCAAGTGTTCATCTATCTGCCCATTTGAAAGCCAAGGTTGTTGCCTTGCAAGACTGCTCAGTCAACAGGACATCGAGACAAGGGACAGAGCGGAAATGGACAGGAAAATAATCCAGGTACAGGAAAATAAACCAGAGCGGAAGCAGAAACAGGGAACTAGTGTCACAGGGACGATGGAGGAAAAGCAGGGACAGTGAAGTAAAGGGAATTAGGTCAGAAGAGGACAGGTAAGGGTCAGAGGTGGACTTAACTAATGTTAAGTCCGGAGCGATGTCCAGGACTGGAGGAAGTGGGACCAGAGGAAGTGCACGACTGGAGGAAGTGCAAGAGCAGAGGGAGTGTACGAGCAGAGGGAGTGTATGAGCAGAGGGAGTGTACAGGTGGAGGAAGGGCGGAGTAGCCGGAGGAAGGTCCGGAGTTGGACATGGAAATGTCCTTAGCTATTGATGGACCTGACAGAGGAAGTGGAGCAGGAGCAGGAGCAGAACTGAACCAGAGTTGGATGTACCAGCTGGAGTTGGGATACATCGCAGACAAGGCTAAGGGAGTTGCTGGACTGAAACCGGAGTAGTGACTAATGGTAGGTACAGGTCCGACACGGAGGAGTTAGACTGCAGATCTGTCTGTAGGAAGACGGGGGTTAGTCCTGAGGCGGAGATGGATGTAGTGACCGGAGTTGAGCTGGAGTGCAGCTATGGGGCTGGAGATGGCTGGACTAGATCTGGAGTTGCATCTATGCCTAAGGAGAGGTCAGGCGGGCCAAGGTTAGACCAGAGTTGTGACTGGGAAAAGTATGGATATGACAGTATCCCCCTCTTAGGGCCAAGCCCTCGAGGCTTCAGTGCGGATGCAACACAGAGTGCAAGGTCTACCATTGGGACTAACAGAAGGACTAGACTAAGGTCCAGGTGAACCATCAGGGAGTGATGATACCGGAGATGAGTCCAGGTCCAGGAAGTCCAAGCCAGAGCAAACAGGTGTCAAGGTCAGACAGTCAGGCAGGATGTCAGAGAAGACAGAGTGTCACAGAGGAGCGACAGTAGGTCGGAGCAGTGAGTCAGATGACTCAGGAGACGACATATGATATCCGGAGTTGAAAAGTGAGTCAGGAATCATTAAGCAAGGCAGCTGGAGATGTCACAGTGGACAAAGTCTTCCAGAGAAAACACCAGGAGTCAGGACAAGGAGTCAGATGACACAGGAGTCAAGGCAAGAAGGCAGATGGCTCCGGAGGTTTTTGGATATGGACCAGAGATCATGAGCAGGAGTCAAGACAGGGAGTCAGATGAATCCACAGATGATACAAGAAGTCCGGAATTTTTTGGTGCAAGCTGAAGATCGCAAGCAGGAGTAGTACTGACAGGGAGTTTGATGACACTGGGAATGACATGGAAGTCCAGAATCAAGCCAGAGATCACAAGCAGGGTGTCAGGAGAGGGAGTCGGATGACTACAAAGGTGACAAATAAGTCCAGAGTTTCAAGTCAGAGGTTGCAAGCAGAACTGCTAGAGGCGTCGACAAGGACAGAGGACAAGGATGTCTGGAGTTTTGAGGTGCAAACCAGACATTGAAGCAGAGCTGCTGGAGGTGGGTCAGATGACTCAGGAAGTGATGCAAGAGCTCCGGAGTTTTGGATAGAAACCGGAGATGCAAAGCAGGACTTCTGGAGATGTCAGAGAGACAGAGGGTCTCGAAGGAAGCACCAGGAGTTTGGACAAGAAGTCAGGTGACTTAGGAAATGTCCAGAGGCAAGATGCAAACCGGAGTTTGTGAGCAGGACTGCTAGAGCTGACCAGGACATGACCAGGAAGTCTGCCGGAGTTGGACAGGACAAAAGCGGAACTGCAGGAGATGGTCAGGACTTGACCAGGGAGTCCGGAGGTGGACTGATGATGACCAGGAGTTAGAACAGACTGTCAGATTGCGCATAGAGACAAGCAATGTCTCAAGTCCAGAGGCAAACTGGAGATCGTGACCAGAGATGCTAAAACTGACCAGGAGTTGACCAGTAAGTTCAGAGCTGGGCCAGCGTTGACCACAAGGGTCAGAGAGACCATGAATGGTCCGGAAACAGATTAGTGCGACTGAGGGAAGCACAGATTAAAAGCACAGATGAGTAGGATAAGCTCAGGGAGCAAGACAAAGGTGGCTGTAGAGCCAGAGTGACCAGGAGGTCGGGAACAGAGAACGTCCAAGTTCTAAGAACCAGTGGCCGGAGAGTGGCCATAGGGTGACCCTAGAAGTTACTGACAAGGAAGGAAAGTGGTCCGACGATTTCCAGGCAAGTACTTAGCTTTCCTGTGGAAACAGTCCGGAGTTTTGAGTACAAAGTAGTACAGATGTCCGGAGAAAGTGTGGAGTTGATCCGGAAGTGATAGGATCAGTTGGTTGAGAGCCTAGATGGGTCAGGAGTCCGCAAATGTCAGCAACAAGAGAGAGGATCGAAGGTTGAGGTTCTGGGTGTGCAGATGAGAGCCAGAGTTGGGGTGCAAGTACTGCCAAGTGACCAGAAGTCTGCTAGTAGGGCTGGACAAGGATGGGACAGTTGGTACTAAGGTAGTCAGCAGATACAAGCAGGCTAGCACAAAGGACATAGTTTTGGTGAGTCAGCATAGTGCTGTCTCGGTCAGGTCACAGAAGGTTGACACAGCTGGAGAGAATCTCCAAGCTAGAAAGTGACTGGAGATTGGGTCAGGAGTTCCGGACTGGCCGGAAACACAGTCGGAAAGGTGAGTCAGCATGACACTGTCTCAGTCGAGAGGGTTGGTACAGGACCAGGAGTTCCAGACTTGTTGGAGACACAGTCGGAAGAGTGAGTCAGCATGAAGCCATCTCAGACAGGAATGTTGGCACGAAGCCAAACAAGCTAGCTAGTAGCTGGAAACAGGGTATGGGGTTCCGGACTGGCCGGAGATGTGACCGGAAAGGTCAGATACAGACTATGATAAAGATAAAAAATGACCAAAGGTTGGCTGGGGTGAAGCCCTTATCCCCTTCTTTGGGTAGACGTCCCATAGTCTACCCTCAGGGTGATGGGGTCAAAGCACCAGATGGCCAGGTCAGAAAGCAGGTAGTGCGGATGCACCAAAGTGATACTTGGGGCTAGCAAGCACAAAAGCGGGTCAGGTGGAACAGCAGAGGATGGTGCTGTGGAGTGAGCAAATTCCGGAGTTTTGACAAAAAGGTCCGGAGCAGAATAGCACAGAGTGCAGTTGTCCAGGTGGACAACAACCGGAGTTACTTGGAGCAGACAGGGATGGTGACGAGAGGTAGCCTAGGTATATGGAGACAAGAGAGTAGCGAATGGAAGGGTGAGTCTGGGTTGGTGAAACTAAAGACAAGGTCTTAGGTGGTAGCAGGTGGTTTCCGAGCAGGGGTGGTTCCTTCCAATAAAGGAAGAACTGGAGTTGCTTTCAGAGTTAGATTGCAGTCATGGGGGTTAGCCATTGCAAGCTGGATAGAAGCAGGTGGGTTTGCCCGGAGTTACCAGGAGTTCAACTGGCTAGTTGACAAGGGGGGTCAGAGGGAACAGGAGGTGGAAGTAAATTCCGGAGTTTTGGAAACTAGGTTCCCAGGGGGTGACATCAGGGGCTTGGCAAAGAACTGCAAGGTTTTCGGTGATAATACAAACCAATACCTAATTGATCAACGGATCCTCGTAGGTGGTATGTTATGTTTCAAAGTTACTCCTATTAGTAGTTCCCGAGCAAGGGTTGTGCACAGAGGCACAGGTTTGTGCATATAGCACCAGATTCCACCAGAGGTGTGGATTGTGCAAAAGAGCACGAAGGTTTGTGTGCAGAGACACAGAGGTGTGCACAGGGGCACGGAGAGAGTTTGTGTGACGATGCCAGAGGAGCGGAGATGACCAGAGTTTTTGCAGTTTCAGAAAGGACAGACTTGGGGGTTGACAAGATAGTCAGAGACAGGTAAAAGGGGTCAGAATGACAGACTGGATGGCAGGACAGTGCCGGAGTTCCGGAAATAGGGGTTTCTGATGGGTAACAGCAAAGCCTGTTAGTCTGGGTAGGTGGAGAAAGTCCAGAGATACCAAGTGGTCAGGTTGAGATGTGACTGGAGTTAGTGCACAGCCACAGGAGATGACTGTGTCATATCCATACTTTTCCCAGTCACAACTCCGGTCTAACCTTGGCCCACCTGACCTCTCCTTAGGCATAGACACAACTCTGGATCTAGTCTGGCCATCTCCAGCCCCATAGCTGCACTCCAGCTCAACTCTGGTCACTATGTCCATCTCCACCTCAGGACTAACCCCTGTCTTCCTACAGACAGATCCGCAGTCTAACTCCTCCGTGTCAGACCTGTACCATTAGTCACTACATCAGGAAAATGTAAAGGTCCTGATATAACCAGCCAGACCTTACAAGGACATGCCAACATGGTACAAGTGGATAATTACTTAGATAAGATTATCTTTGCTGATCAGGCTAGTATCATGAATGA
>Ga0307518_10002510_pt1 | contig 13387 bp, 15 predicted proteins | sample 25_EM_MG_FD_203889 | JGI IMG/M metagenome (GOLD analysis project Ga0307518, IMG submission 203889) | Populus trichocarpa ectomycorrhiza microbial communities from riparian zone in the Pacific Northwest, United States - 25_EM | ecosystem: Host-associated > Plants > Roots > Unclassified | place...
TCGGCCTTCTGCTCCCCGGCGCCGTGCGGCAAAAGGAGTTCCTTGACCGCGACCGTGCGCTCCAGGTTCTCGTCGCGCGCCCGCCACACGGTGCCCATGGAGCCACCGCCGACGGGCTCGATGAGATCGAACCGATCGGCGAGGCGGCGGATCTCCTCCATTATCGACGTCCCCCTGGAGCTGTGGTGTTCGCGCGAACCTTGCCAGCATGCCAGGAACGCGCCGGGACACCGGACCCGGCAGGGTGGTTCGCGGCGCGGTGTCGGTCACGTCGGCGGATGGGCCGTTCAGCGGAACCCTGCCCGATCGGCTGCCCGGAAGTTCGTATCCCGGCAGGCCGCGGGCGCACTTTACTTCTCCGGTGTGGCCTGTTTTCGGGAAAGGGCGGCGATGCGGGAGACCATTGGCGGACGCGGCGTGCTCGAAGGCGCGTTCACGTTGCTCGAGGCACTCAACGAGCACGGCGGACAGGCCGGGCTGACCCAGCTCGTGCGGACCACCGGGCTCCCGAAGACCACCGTGCACCGGCTTCTGGACCAGCTGGCCGACTTGGGCGCGGTCGAACGGGCCGGCCGCGGCTACCGGATCGGTTCGCGGGTGTTCCGGCTCGGGCGGCACTGGCAGCCCGAACTCCGGGACCTGGCCAAGGAATGGCTGCCGGCGCTTTCGGCGCGGATGCGCGCGAGCCTGGTGCTCGTGGTCCCGAGGGAAGGGCGCGCGCTCGTCGCGGCCGGGGCCGTCCTCCCCGCCGACGACGTCCCCGTGTCGCCGGGCAGCCCGCTGCCGCCCGGGACCGCCGCCGGGCGACTCCTCGCCGCCCATCACCCGGCGCTCGCCGAACCGGAGACCGACGCGCTGGAGATCCGCGCGAACGGGTTCGCGGCGGAGTCGGAGACGATCGCCGAGGGACTCGCCTGCGCCGCCGTCGCCGTCCGGACCCCGGACGGCCGGGTCGGCGCGGCACTCGCCGCCGTCCTTCCCGCCCGCCGCGACCCGGTGTCCGCGGTCACCGCGCTGGCGAGCACCGCCCGCTCCTTCGGTACCGCGCTCGCCGAAAGTTCCGGGCGAAACCGGGCCGGATGATCGGCGAACCCCGAACAATCCCCGACCAACGCGAGAAGCGGGCGACCGCGCGAATACGGGCGGAATATTTCCGACGAAATCCCGGAAATCGCCTCACCGTCCGTCCGCGACCGATGTCACCCCGTGCAGAAATCGAGGAAAACTGTGCGCCACAGGCTGTTTGCGTGACCGGCCGCCTACCGGACGAGGCGTTCGCGCGGCGATTAAATCACCGTCCTCGGCTTTTTCCGGCACTTCCGAAACGGAGCGGCGCACGTACTGTTCAGGAATTCTTTCGACCAAGGAGGGAATTCCTTGACAAGACATTCTCTGAAAAGACGGGGCGCGGCCGTGGCGGCGTTCCTCGTCATGGTGTCCGTGGCGTCCACCACGACGGCCGTCCCGGCGTGGGCCGCGGACCGGTCCGGCCGTCCCGTCGTGGCCGGGATCGACCTGGAGCGGGCGACGATCCCCGACCTGCAGCGGGCGATGCGCTCCGGACGGCTGTCCTCGGTCGAGCTGACCGCCTTCTACCTGCATCGGATCCGCAAGCTGAACCCGACGCTGCACGCCGTGCTCTCCACGAACCCCGACGCGCTGCGGCTCGCCGCGGAGAGTGACCTGCGGCGGCACCGGCACCGGTCGAAGGGCCCCATGGACGGCATCCCGGTGCTGCTCAAGGACAACATCGACACCGCGGACCGGCAGCCGACCACCGCCGGCTCGACCGCACTGCTGGAGTCGCGCCCCTACCGTGACGCAGGCGTGGTCGAGAACCTGCGCGAAGCCGGAGCGGTCATCCTCGGCAAGGCCAACCTTTCGGAGTGGTCGAGCTACCGCTCCACCAGCTCGTCGAACGGCTGGAGCCCGCTCGCCGGCCAGACCGCGAACCCCTATGTCCTCGACCGCAACCCGTGCGGTTCGTCGTCCGGCCCGGGGGTCGCCGTCGCGGCACACCTGGCGACCGTCGCCGTCGGGACCGAAACGGACGGTTCGATCAGCTGCCCGTCCGGCGCCAACGGCATCGTGGGCGTCAAGCCGAGCCTCGGGCTCGTCAGCCGCAGCGGGATCGTGCCGGTGTCGAAACAGCAGGACACCGCGGGCCCGATGGCGCGCAACGTGGTCGACGCCGCGATCCTGCTCGCGGCCCTCAACGGCGCCGACCGTCGCGACCCGATCACCGTCGACGCCGCGAAGCAGTCCCTCGACGACTACACGAACTTCTTGCGCCCCAACGCTTTGCGCGGGAAGCGGATCGGTGTCTGGCGCGAGGTCTACACGCCGGACGACACGACGAAGGCGGCGTTCGAGCAGGCGCTGACCAGGCTGCGCAAGCTCGGCGCGACCACGGTCGAGATCACCATCCCGTACCTGGACGTCATCGCGGCCAACGAGTTCCCCGCGATCAGGACCGAGTTCAAACACGACATCAACGCCTACCTCGCCTCGACCGGCGGCAAGCATCCCGCCGATCTGGCCGGGCTGATCCAGTACAACCTGGACCACGCGGCGGTCGAAATGCCGTACTGGACCCACAATCTCTGGGACCGCTCGCAGGCCACCACCGGTGATCTGAACGATCCGGCTTACCGCGCGATGCGGGAAGCCGCGACGAGCGCCGCCCGGCGAGGCCTCGACGAAACGCTGCGCGGCGCGAAACTGGACGCGATCGTCGCGCCGACGAACAACGCCGCGTGGAAGACACAGCTCGGTGTCGGCGACGGCGCGCTGCTGATCGACTCGTCCGGCCCGGCGGCCGTTTCGGGCTACGCCAACATGACCGTTCCGATGGCGTACGCCGGGCCGTTGCCGCTGGGACTGTCGATCATGGGCGGGCGGTTCAGCGAACCGTCACTGCTGGCCATCGCTTACGCCTTCGAACAGGACACGAAGGTCCGGCGGCTGCCGACCTTCATCCCGTCGATCGGCTGAACGCGGGGTCGCTCGAGGGGTGTGTGGATATAGGGACACTCAACGTCCCTATATCCACACACCCCCTCGTGACCGGACCGGCCACGAGGGACTGTGTGGATTTCCGGTCATCCAACGCACCAAAATCCACACAGTGCGGCTAATGGACCAGAAGCCCCAGACTCCGCTCAGCCTCCGCCACAGCGGAATCGCGCTCGACGTGACCGTCGATCACGAGCGTCGCGAGCCCATGGAGCAGGCACCAGAGCGTGACGGCGAAACCGCCCGGATCGTTCCGCTCCCCCACCCGATCGGCCAGCACCGCACAGGTCGCCCGGTGCGCCTCGGCCAATTCCGGATACGCGGCACGGTCACCGATCCCGGCGCCCGCCATCAAGCGGTACAACGCGGGATTCTCCAGAGCGAAGCCCAGGTAGGAATGCCCGAGCGCGGTGACCGTCCCGTCGCCGCAACCCCGCAGACACTCCTGCAACCCGGCATGCCCTTCCAGCGCGACCGCCACCAGCAGCGCGTCCTTGTCGCGGAAATGCCGATAGGGCGCCGCGGTGGACGCACCGACCTTCGCGACGGCGGCGCGCAAACTCACCCCCTCCGGACCTCGTTCGACGAGGAGCTCCCGTGCGGCGAGGACGAGCGCACGACGAAGATCCCCGTGGTGATAGGCACGTTTGATGATCATGGCGGACCCCCCAGCCCTTGATGCCACGCGAACGCCTCACCTTAACGGAGGCCTTCACGGACGGGCCCGACAGCAATAACTCAGACACGTTGTCAGATTTATCCGAAGCCGCTACGTTTGACACCATGTCAAAGATAAGGTCGGATCTCGTCACCGGGGTCGCCCTCCTGTCGACGGGACTGCTCGCGGGGGCGTTCGGCTACGGCGCGGTCAACGTCGCCGCCACGTTCGACGTCGTCCCGCTCGACGTGCGGTTGACCTTCCACACGGCGCTGATGCAGCGCAACGGCGTCGTCATGCAGACCGCGATGGCGCTCGCGGCGATCAGCTCCCTCGCGCTCGCCCTGCTGAGCCGAGGGCGAGCGCGACAGCTGGCAGGCGTGGCCGCGGCCCTGGTCGTGACGTCGTTCCTGGTCACCCGCTTCGGCAATGTCCCGATCAACGGCCAAATCAAGGTCTGGGCGGTCACCACGGCACCCGCCGACCACGCGGCGATCCTCGATCGCTGGGAGACCTACAACGTCATCAGGACCGTCGCCGCCCTCACCGCTTTCGCGCTCGTCATCGTCGCCTCACGGCTCAAGCTCCCCGATCGCGCACGTCAGCTCGAAGCCTGATCGGCGAGGTCGTTCGCCGCGACGTACCCGAAGGTCATCGCCGGCCCGATGGTCGACCCCGCCCCCGCGTAACTGTTGCCCATCACCGCCGCGCTCGCGTTCCCGGCGGCGTACAGGCCGGGAATGACCGAACCGTCCGCCCGCAGGACCCGCGCCCGCGCGTCGGTGCGCATCCCGCCCTTGGTACCGAGGTCGCCCGGCACGATCTTGAACGCGTAGAAGGGCGGTTCCCAGAGCGGGGCCAGGCACGAGTTCGGCAGGACGTACGGGTCGGTGTAGTAATGGTCGTAAACACTGTCGCCCCGATGGAAGTCACTGTCCACACCGGACAGTGCCTGCCCGTTGAACCGGTTGACGGTGGCGCGCAGCGACTGCGACGGGACACCGATCGCGGTGCCGAGCGATTCCACCGTCCACGCCTTCTTGACCGCGCCCGCCGAGTACCACTCGTCGGGCAGCGGCAGCAGCGGCGCGACGTCGCGGAAGAGATACCGGTTGCGGTAGTGCTGATCGACGATCAGCCACGCGGGAATGGTGGGCGACGTCGGGTTCCGGTCGTACATCGTGTGCACGACGTCGCTGTACGGCGCCGCTTCGTTGACGAACCGCTTGCCCGCCGCGTCCACCATCAGCCCGCCGGGCAGGGTCCGCTCGGCGAGACAGAAATACGGTTCGCCGGGCAGCGGGATCGCCGGACCCCACCAGGCGTCGTCCATCAGGTCCAGCGCCGCCCCGGCACGCTTTCCGGCCAGGATCCCGTCTCCGGTGTTCGAACGGGCGCCGACAGTCCATTGTGTACCGATCGGCTGGCGCTGGTATTCGGCCCGCATGGCGGCGTTGTGTTCGAAACCGCCGGAGCCGACGATGACACCTCGCCGCGCCTTCCCCACACCCGCCGCGACGGCCACACCGGTGACCTTCCCGTTCTCGATGACGAGGTCGGTCAACGGCGTGTTCAGCCAGATGGGGACACCGGCGCGCTGCAGCCCCGCCCGCAGTCCCGCGGCCAGCGATTGGCCCATGGTGAGCGGTTTCTGCCCGGCGAGCGCGGCGGCCGTGCCGCGGGCGAGGCAGGCGGCCGCCACCGCGGCGCCCTTCGGGTTGACCGCGGCCAGCGCGAGCCATTTGTAGTCCGCGCTGAACACGACCATGCCCGCGGGCGTGGCGAGATAGGGCGGGTTCAGGTTGGCCAGTTCGGCGCCGAGGATGTTCCCGTCCAGCTGGTCGGGTTCGATCGAGCGGCCGTTCGGCATCCCGCCCGGCAGTTCCGGGTAGTAGTCGCTGTAGCCCTCCATCCACCGGAACCGCAGCGGGCTGTTGGCCATCACGAAGGACAGCATCGCCGGACCGTTGGCGAGGAACGCCTGTTGCCGTGAGGCGGGGATCGACGGGCCGACCACGGCGGCCAAGTACCGTGCGGCCTGTTCCGGGGTGTCGCGGACGCCGGCCTGTGCCAGCACCGGGTTGCACGGAATCCAGATCCCCGCCCCGGACCGGGCGGCCGAACCGCCGAATTTCGCGGCCTTCTCCAGCACCACGCAGCTGAGCCCTCGTTTGGCCGCCGTCAGCGCGGCGGTCATCCCCGCCGCGCCCGCCCCGACCACGACGACGTCGTATTCGCCGACCACCGCGGAGCCCGCCGAAGCCGTCCCCGCGAACGGCAGTCCCGAAGCGAGCGCGAGCCCGGTGCCGAGCAGGACCTGGCGCCGGGACAGACCGGAATCGGGACCCATGAATCCTCCTCGCGTGGGGATCGAGCGAGGTCATGTTCTCCAGCCGGACGGAAAAGTGAAACAAGTTCTACCCGCTTGGAGCAGGCGGCGACCGCCGCGCTCGGCCGGTCACCTCAACCGGCGCGGGCATTCAGCCCAGCGCCCGGACCAGGTCCAGCGCACGCCCCAGGGTCGCGAGCCGGTCGGCGACCGTCTCGCCCGCCGGATAGAGCCGGACCGTGTCGACGCCGGCGTCCTGCCAGACCCGCAGCCGTCGCGCCACCATCGGTTCGGTGCCGATCAGCGTCGTCCCGAGCACCATCTCGTCGGTCACCAGCGCGGCCGCGCCTTCCCGGTCGCCCGCCTGCCAGCGCTCCCGCACCGCCGCGGCGGCCTCGGCCCAGCCTTGCCTGCTGTAGGCGTTGTTGTAGAAGTTCGTCTTCGCCGAGCCCATCCCGCCGAGACTGAACGCGAGTTCGGCCTTGCGGCTCGCGACCATCCCGCGCAGCTCGTCCTCGTCCCTGGCGAAGGCGACCTCGGCGCCTTGGCAGACTTCGAGATCCGCCCGAGTTCGGCCCGCCTTCGCGAGACCGGCGTCGAGATGCGAGAAGTAGGCCTGCGCCCCTTCCGGCACGAAACTCGTGCCCAGCCAGCCGTCCGCGATCTCACCGGTCAGCTCCAGCAGCTTCGGCGACAGCGTGGCCAGATGGATCGGGATGTCCGGATTCGGCGCCGTCGACAGCCGCATCGGCCTGCTCTCACCCGGCAGCGGGATCTCGAACGCCTTGCCGGAGAACGCGATCTTCTCCCCGGCGAACGCCTGGCGGATGATCGCGACCGTTTCCCGCATCCGCGTCAGCGGCCGGGCGAACGGAACACCGTGGAGCCCCTCGATCACCTGCGGCCCCGAAGCACCGAGCCCGAGGGCGAACCGGCCATCGGACAGCTCCGAGAGCGTCAGCGCGGCCTGCGCGATCGCCACCGGGGTCCGGGTGCCGAGCTGGATGATGCCCGAGCCGAGCCGGATCCGTTCCGTCCGCGCCGCGAGATAGCCGAGCACCGACGGCGCGTCCGATCCCCACGCCTCCGCGACCCAGCACTCGTCGAGACCGAGCTTCTCCGCCTCCAGCACGAAATCCAACGTCTCCCGCGGGCCACGGGAAGCCTCGACCGTGGTCGCCGTCCGCATCACGCGCCGTCCACCTCGGCCCGCTCCTTGATCGCGGCGAGGGTGCCGGTCATCGCCTTCTCGAACTCGCGCAGCCGGACGAAGACGATCTTCTCCTCCTTGTCCGGCATCTGGTCGATGGCCAGCGAGAGACCCGACCGTCCCGGCCCCAGCTGCATCCATTGCCGGAGCTTCGTCCCGCCGTTCTCGGGTTCCAGCGTGAAACGCCACAGCGCCGTGGGCGTCTCGGCGTCGTGCACGGCCCAGGCGAACACGCGCGGCTCGTCGCATTCGACGACGTGCGACGTCGTCTCCCATTCGCCGAGCGCGTCGTGCTTGCTGCGGCCGACGAACCGCCTGCCGACCGCGGCCGCGCCTTCCGCGCCGTCACACCATTCCGCGGCTTGGAGCTCCTGGCTCATCTCCGGCATCAGCCGCACGTCGGAGACGATCGACCAGACCCGTTCCGGGACGGCGTCGACCCACGCCTCGACCTCGACCGTCGGCTTGTCGGCGTACTTGGCGCCCGTCCACTCCATCGTGGTCCGCCTCCCATGCTCGTGACCTCGATAGTTGCGTAGATGGACTTACGTTGTCAAACCTCCTGCGCGGCGAAGCGGCGCACCACGTCGGGACGATCCGCGAGCTTCGGCGGGTAACCCGGACCGAGCCGCGCCCGGGTGTTCTCCCCGGTCAGCGGCCCGGCGCACTGCGCGCAGACGACCTCCGCGTGCGTGTCCTGCCCGCACGTCTCGTGATGCAGCGTGACGGGCGGCCCGGCCTCCCCGGAGAGCCAGCGGTCGCCCCAGCGCGACATCGCGGCGAGCACACCGTAGAAATCCGCGCCCTTCTCGGTCAGGACGTAGTCGTAACGGACCGGGTCGGCCTGGTAGGCGCGCTTTTCCAGCAACCCCTCCCCGACCAGGCGGCGCAGCCGGTCGGCCAGGGTGTTCCGCGCGATGCCGAGCTCCTGCTGGAACTCGTCGAACCTGCGGATCCCGTAGAACGCCTCGCGCAGGACCAGCGGCGTCCACCAGTCACCGAGCAGGTCCATGGTGCGCGCGATCGAACACGGCCATTGCGCGAACGAAGTCCGTTTCATACCCGCGAGCCTACGCCCGATGAAAGTGATCCGGTCATTCCTCCACCTATTCCCCGGCGCTCAGGCACTGGCTCGAAATGTTGCGATCCGGTCAAGAATATCTCGCGCATTATTGTCGCCGACTCTCTTCCGCACGCTTTCCGACAGTGGCTTCAAACGATCTCGCGTCCGCGCGGAACGGATCCCGTCCGCGATCTCCATCGCGGCGAGACCGACCTCCGCGGCCCGGTCCATGTCACCCTCCAGCGCGTGGTCGACGGCGAGCCAGATCATCGTCAGCGACCGGCTGCGCAGCATGTCCGGACCGTAGCCGTCGATGGCCCGGGTGAGCGCGGGAATCGCCTCCCGGCAATGACGGACGTCGACGAGCCTGGCGAGTTCGGTGCGCACCGTGCCGATCATCGCGGCCAGGTCGTTGGCCGTGAAGAAGGCCGACCACGAGGGGACGGCGTCGCCGATGGAGTCCCCGAATTGTTCCGGGGCAAGGGAAAGCTTGTCCAGCGCTTGACGGACGTCGCCGAGCAGCGCGTAGGCCCACGCCTCGTTCGCCGACAGGATCGCCTGTGACAGCGGCCGTCCCCCGCGGCGCGCCGCGACCTGCCCTTGGGCGAACTGCTCGAGCGCCTCGGACGGCGAACGGTGATGCAGGTACATCCGGCCGAGCCGGTAACGGATGTTGGCGAGGAGATCGTCGTCGCCTGCCTCCTCCGCCAGTTCGAGCGCGCGACGGAAGTGCCGCTCTGCCCGCACGGGGCGGCCGGAATCGAATTCCGTCCAGCCCCTGAGGTTGTGCAGATCGGCGAACACGCCCGCCAGCCGCCTGGCCAGCGGCTCGGACATGATCCCCCGCCGCAGCGCGGCGCCGTAGGGCTCCAGCACCCGCAGCAGCTCCCGGCAGGACCCGCCGCCTTCCCGGTAGTCGCGAGCCCGGAGTGCGTCGATGACCCCCTCGAGCCGGTCGATGTCGGCCTGCCCCACCCGCATCGGGAGCCGGTCAATCACGGCGACGCCCCTGGACACGGGGCCTGGGAATGGCGACGGTGATGCGTACGCCCATTACCGCTCCTTTCCCTATCCGCAACGACCATGCTCGCCGGGGTCCAGGACGGAGCCACGCCGATCTCCTGGAATACGTGAACGACGCATAATGATGTTAACCACGAGGAATAGTGATTCACTCCGCCGAACGGCTGGCTATTCTCATTCACCGGAATATGCACGTGCGGAATCTCTTTCTTTTGCACGGCTGATCGCCTTTTCCGGCCGCTCACCGCACGTGCCCACCGGGGACCGTCCGTGAGCACGTGAGACGCAGCTCTCAGCCGAACGTGTGAACCTTGTCAACTCGGGTCACGAAAAGGCTTCACATTGCGTTATCAATAGCTGAAGATCAACAGCAACCGAACGTAAGGGGCTGAAGCGTTGGACAAGGAAAGCGACCTCATCCGGGGGACGATCGTCTTCGGCCTGCGCACTTTCGGTGCGGACCCGCTCCCCGTCCAGGCCGATCTCGAATACGACCCCGAAGACCCCTACGCCGTCGTGGTGGCCTACCACTCGGGCGGCGGGACGGTCCGCTGGATGTTCGGCCGTGATCTCCTCGCGGACGGACTTCTCACTCCATCGGGTGAGGGCGACGTGATCATCAGCCCGGCCGACGACACCTCGATCGTGATCTTCGCGCTCAGCGCGCCCGACGGCTGCGCGGTCCTCGAAGCGCCGGCGCAGGAACTGGCCGAATTCCTCGACCGCACCTACGACGTCGTCCCGGCCGGGTCCGAGCCGGAATGGTTCGACTTCGACCAGGAGATCGGCAAGCTCGTCACCGAGTCCTGATGGCCGGTGGCGGCACCGCTCGCGCGGCGCCGCCCTCCATCCCGGGTCAGGCGAGTTCACGCAGCCCCGGGACGACCTGCTCGGAGAACGACCGCAGGAACCGCTCCTGGTCGTGGCCGGGACCGTGGAAGACGAGGTGGTTGAAGCCCGCCTCGACGTACGGCTTGATCTGCTCGACGGCGTCGGCCGGGTCGGAGGTCACGATCCAGCGGCGCGCGACCTGCTCGATCGGCAGCGCGTCCGCGGCCTTCTCCATTTCGGCCGGGTCCTCGATACCCGCCTTCTGCTCCGGCGTCAGCGAGAGCGGCGCCCAGAACCGGGTGTTCTCCAGCGCCTGCGCCGGATCCGGGTCGTAGGACAGCTTGATCTCGATCATCTTGTCGATGTCGCCGGTGCTGCGACCGGCCTGCTCCGCGCCTTCCGCGACCGCGGGCAGCAGCTTCTCGGTGTAGAGCTCCATCCCCTTGCCGCTGGTGCAGATGAACCCGTCACCCCGCTTGCCGACGTACTTCGCCATCACCGGGCCGCCCGCCGCGATGTAGATCGGCACCCCGCCCTCGGGCCGGTCGTACACGGTGGCGTCGGTGGTCTGGAAGTACTCGCCCTCGAACGTGACGCGCTCCTCGGACCACAGTTTGCGCATCAGGTCGATCGCCTCGCGCAGCCGCGCGAACCGCTCCTTGAACGCGGGCCACTCGATACGGGCCACCGCGACCTCGTTGAGTGCCTCGCCGCTGCCGACGCCGAGCAGCACGCGGCCCGGGTACAGGCTGCCGAGCGTGCCGAACGCCTGCGCGACGACGGCCGGGTTGTAGCGGAAGGTCGCGGTCAGCACGCTGGTGCCGAGGACCACCCGTTCGGTGCGCTCGCCGACCGCCGCCATCCACGCGAAGGAGAACGGCGCGTGCCCGCCCTGATGCCGCCAGGGCTGGAAATGGTCGCTGACCATCACGCTGTCCAGCCCCACCTGCTCGGCGAGCACGGAGTACTCGACGAGGTCGCGCGGGCCGAACTGCTCGGCCGACGCCTTGTAACCGATCTTCAGTGCCATCCGGGGTCACCACCTGGACTCATGGGTTGTTCCGCTCTTCACCTTGGCACAGAGTCGATCAGCCGCGCCCATGCCTCGGCGGGGTGAAGATGTCGGGAACACCACTGTGCTCACGGGAATGCTCACGGGAACGCTCGTGGAAAGGCCCCTTGCCCGCCCTCGCCTTCCGGGACCGGCACGTGGTGATGAACTGTGCCGTTTGCGCCGTCACCTGTGTGCCGTGCTGGGCGGAGTTGTGATCGGGGAGTCGAACCCCACGCTGCCCGCCACGTACCAGGAGGTGGGCCGGAATACCGCCGGCCCTCGGCTTGTGCCCGCTTCCCGGAGGGCTACCTGCTTTCCACGTTCAGTCCAGGAGATCGGTCTCCCAGTTGGTGCGCTGGATCTCGACGTCGACCACCCGGATCTCCCCCGCGACCCGGTCCGCGCGGGACCGCAGTTCCGCGACCGGCAGCGCGGAGAGGTAGCGCAGTTCCGAACGGAGCTGACGGCCGTAACCGCCCTGGTTGCGCCCGGCCGCGGCGTCGGCGGCCGCGGTCAGGACACCGTGCCTGAGCCGGAGGACGTCGCGCCGCGCGATCGCGTCGGTGATCGTGCCCTCCCCGAGCGGGGTCGCGGCGTTGGTCCGGTTGATCCGCTGGATCAGCGATTCCAGTTCGCCCAGCGCGGTTTCGGCTTCGACGAGCAGGGCGGAGGCGTCTTCCGACGGTTCCTCGCCCTCCTGATGCCGGGCGTTGTCGACGATACGGGAGCGCAGTGCCTCCACCTTCTTGGTCGCGTCGGCGCGCAGAGCGAGCGCTTCGGCCAGCTTGATCCGGGACATGCCGGGAAGTATCGCCAAGATCGACGACGGACGCACCCGGTTTTCAGCTCGCGCAGTCGAGCAGCTCGACGTCCCGGAGCACCTGACCCTCCAAAGCGGACAGTTCCGGGAAGACGTCCTGTCGCCACCGCAGCGGGCTGGGCTCGGCGGGATCGCCCCAGTCCCATGAGGACTTCCCGTACGGGTCGATCGTGTTCCAGGTCAGGGAAAGCTCGTCGAACTTCCAGTGCGTGATCTCCAGCCTCTCGTCGCCGAAGTCGACCACGACGGGCGCGTCGGACAGCCATTCGGTGTACTCGACGAACCAGGTCAGATGGACGGCCCGCAACCGCTTGCCCACCAGGGAACGCAAACGATCCCCGTGCGCCCTCCGGATCGTCCGGAGTCCGGAGAGCCACACGGGTTCGTAACCCTCGATGTCGAAGAACGCCACCGAGCGAGTATGCCGTCAGTCGTAGGAGAGGGCTTCCACCAGTTCGCCACTGTCCGGGTTGGGCAGGGCCCTGGCCACGTCCGCCTGCGCCACGATGCCGACGAGCTTGTGCCCGTCGATCACCGGCAGGCGCCGGACCTTGTGGTTCGCCATGGTGCGCATGATCTCCTCGGCGTCGTCGTCCGCACCGATGGTCACCGCCTCGCCCTGAGCCAGTTCCGAAGCGTGCAGCGCCCTCGGGTCCTTGCCTTCGGCCAGGACCTTCACCACGATGTCGCGGTCGGTCAGCATGCCCTTGAGCTTGCCGTCCTCCCCGCAGATCGGTACCGCGCCCACCGATTCGGCGGCCATCTTCTTGGCGGCGTCGAGCACGGTTTCGGAGGCGGACACACAGGTCGCGTTCGCGGTCATGATGTCTCGTGCCGTGGTCATCCCATCGCTCCTTCCTTCAGGTTCCCTTCACCGGATACCCGGCATCCGCGGGCCGACACCTTCAGGGTGCTCTCTTCGGCGAGTGGCTCCGCCGGATGCCGGTCCGCGCATCCGGCGAACCTCGCCGTTCCGTGACACCGTGGATCCATGCGAACCCGGATGCTCGCCGTCGCCGTCGACTGCCGTGAGGCCGAAGCACTGGCCGCGTTCTGGAAGGAAGCGCTCGGCTACCCCGAGACCGAGCGGTGGACCGACGGTCACGGCGTGACCTATGTCGAACTCAAGAGCCCCGACGTGCCGAGCCTGCTCTTCCAGCCGGTCCCCGAGGGGAAGTCGGGCAAGAACCGGCTGCACCTCGACCTCGCGCCCACCGAACTCGAGCAGCGCGAAGAGGTCGCCCGGCTCGTGTCACTCGGCGCCAGGATCGTCGAAGACCCCGAGTCGGACGACTGGGTCGTCATGGCAGACCCGGAAGAGAACGAGTTCTGCGTGCTGCCGCGGCGTTGAACTTCCTGAGCCGCTGGGGCTCGTGAGTGTTGA
>Ga0307518_10002512_pt1 | contig 13382 bp, 13 predicted proteins | sample 25_EM_MG_FD_203889 | JGI IMG/M metagenome (GOLD analysis project Ga0307518, IMG submission 203889) | Populus trichocarpa ectomycorrhiza microbial communities from riparian zone in the Pacific Northwest, United States - 25_EM | ecosystem: Host-associated > Plants > Roots > Unclassified | place...
CTTGACCGGAACCTACGCAAGGGATCAACGCTCGTTGTCCTTAGTCGTTGAATCCAAGCGGTCACCAACTCCGGCCGGACTAATCTCTTGTCCAGCCCTCTGCCCTTGTCCTTCATCCGTTTCCGTCCGGACTTGACCGGACCCCTTACCAGAGTAGACCCGGACTTGACAGACGTGGAAGATGGGATGGACAGCACGCATAGAGTTGGGGAGACAGATTGTGAATGATAAAGTGCCAACTTGGGTGATGATTGGGTAGGGGCCGAGGTTCTTCTCGGAGAGTTTCTTTGATGGTCGGGTAGACCTAAAGTACTTGGCTTTGATGAATACTTGATCACTGACTTTGAAATTGGGTGCGGGTGATCTTCTGGCGTCAGCAGGGCCTTGGTACCTTTTTTGGGCAGCAGCCATTTCTTCACGTAGGTACTCATGCAGTGACTCTAAGTCAACTGCGTATTCCCTTGCCTGAGCTGATGAGAGATCGCGCTCGGGGTGCACAACGAGGTTCGGGTGGTATCCTTTGTTTGCGAAGAATGGTGATACACCGGTCGTAGTGCTAGGGGCATTGTTGTAGGCGAACTCGGCGAGAGGTAGTAGGTCCGACCAATTGTCCTGCTGGTAATTGCAGTACATCCTGAGGTATTGCTCGAGTGTTTGATTAGCTCGCTCGGTCTGTCTGTCACCTTCTGGGTGATAGCCCAAAGTGAAATGTAATTTCATATCTAAGGCCTTACCAAGTGATCAGAAGAAATGCAAGACGAACTCTGAGCCTCGGTCAGACGTTACATGTGTGGGGACGCCGTGCTTAGTGAAGACGTGTAGTACAAAGAGCTGTGCGAGCTCGGGGGAGGTTATGGTGTCGTGAGTCAGGATGAATATGGCTTGCTTTGATAGTTGGTCAATGACTACCAATATGGCTGTGAAGCTGGATGAGGATGGGAGTTGCTCGATGAAATCCATCAAGATGGAATTCCATGGTCGGTCGGGGACTGGTAGTTGCTTGAGCATCCCGTAGGGTCGGTGACGTGGCGTCTTAGCTTGGGCGCAGGCCGTGCAGGACTTAACATAGTCCTTTACGTAGGTACAAATGCCTGGCCATGTGTATTCACGACAGATGAGCTCTAGGGTGCGGTTCTGACTGAAGTGTCCCGATAGGGGATGGTCATGCTTGTATCTGAGGACACGAAGACGTAGGTCATCAGCCTTGGGGACGTACATGTGGCCATCGAGACGTAGGTAACCAGTCTCATCGGTCAACCATCGGGGATTCGATGTGTCCAAGAGGTGGGCTTTAGCGATGGGATCGGTCAGGAGGTTGGCTAGGATATCAGTGTGGAGACACTCGACATCCATGAGTGCACTAGCTCTGAGTACTGGAGCATGTAGGTATGTTGCGCGAAGGGAATCGGTGAGCTGTTCAGCTGTGAACACCGGTCAGAGGTTCTGTGGATTGACTCGGGTGAAGCCCCTATCCCCCTCTTTGGGGTAGACGTCCCAGCGTCTAGTCAAGGCGTCGGGCTTTGCACCAAGTTTACCAGGTCAGAAACGAATGATCAGGTTAAAGGAGGAGAGGTATTCCGACCATTGGGCTTGCCAATGGGTGAGAACCTTAGAGGTAGAAAAGTACTCCAAGTTTTTGTGGTCGGTCACAACGTCGATCGGGAAGGCAGGGCCCTCCAGGTAGTGACGCCAGGTCTTGAAGGCTTCGAAAATAGCGAGAAGCTCCTTGTCGTGAGTATTGTAGTTCAGCTTGGGGGCAGTCAGAGTGCGAGAGTAGAATGCAACTGGTCGTATCTTGTCATCCGAACCTGTGATGGATAGGATACCGGCGATCGCGTAGTCCGAAGTGTTGGTCTCAACTGTTAGTTGGGCACCGGGCTGGAAATGGGTGAGGATGGGAGCTGTGGTGAAGGCCTTCTTGAGTTGGTTGAATGACCATCAGCAGACGTCGGAGAAATCCCATGGGGCATCTTTCCATGTCAACCGAGTTAGTGGGACCACTATATCGGAGTAATTGAATATAAAGCGATGGTAAAAGTTTGCAAAGCCGAGGAAGGACTGAATGTCCTTCACTTTGCGAGGTTCGGGCCAATCACAGATTGTCGTGACTTTGTCTTGCAACATTGTCAAACCGTTGGGGGAGAGGGAGTACCCGAGGTACTCCACCGAGTCCGAATGGAACTCACACTTTTCGGGTTTGGCGTAAAGCTTGTGCTGGTGCAGTCGCTGAAGCACTTCCCGAACGTGCTTGGTATGGTCCTCCATGTTGTCCGAGTAGACTAAGATGTCGTCGAGGTAGACTACGACGCAGACATCGAGCATGTCCGCGAAGACTGAGTTGACAAACCGCTGAAAGGCTGCAGGGGCATTGGTGAGACCGAAGGGCATCACCTGCCTGTCAAAACCGGTTCTTCCGACGAACTCCAACGCGAGCGGAGTTAAGTCCGAAGGGTTGTCGACGACAGGCGGAGGTGGTGAGGACTTGGCTTCAGCGTATGTGCTGCGCCCTTGTGATTCCTGCGTCCTTGTATTTTGGAGGACAAGGGGACAGAGAGACAGAGGTCCGACAAAGGTTGGGGTTGCCAGAAGGCAGAGGGGACAGAGGAGGACAGAGGTGAGTTCGCGGGAAGTATTCAAGATGATATTCGAACTGAGGGACAATCCCCTCAGCATGCGGAGTACTTATACTTTACATCGGATATGTACAGTAACTGAGAAGTGGAGAGAGACATAGCGGAGGCATAGGTAAGAGTCTGCGGATGACAAATGGATGAGTAACATACATGGAACGGAGATCAGTGATAAGCGTAATGGATCAAAAGGTTAACGGGACACAGCTATGAGTAATCAGATCTAATCTAAAATGGGAACAAGGGAAGCAGGAACGGAAGCGGAATGGAAGCATACAATAACCGGAGGCGTAAGCACAGAACTATTTACTAAAAGGAGACGGAGCGTCAATTGTCGGAGTGGAGACGGATACATAGCGTCAGAGGTGTCCGATTGCGATCAGACTTGAGTCTATAACAGACTAGAGGCCTTGTGGAGTCTGGCAGTGTCACGCGGTCGTGACAGTATCCCCCCTTTAGGGCCTGAACCCTTGAGGGCCTTTGTGCGTGTGGACTTTGCGATTTTGGCATTGTTCTGCTGAGATAAGTGTTTTGATCGGAGTTCGGAATTTACCGTGGAGTGCGAGCGGAGGGAAGTAGTGAGGAAGGCGGCGGAAGCGGAGCAGTGACGAAAGGTAGAGGAGGCGTGAGCAGAGGTGCAGAGGAGGAAAGAGGTGCATGGTGAACGCACTGTTCGCTAGGTGATACTGACGCAAAGGCACCATGACAGGCACACAGAGCCGAAGAGGCTCGCAAAGCGGAGGAGGCAGCAAGAGCTGAGGCAGCACGCAAGGCAGAGGAGGAGCGTCAGGCAGAGTTGGCGCGGGAACATGCAGAGGCTGAGAGGCGGGCCAGGGTCGAAGCAGTGCAAGAGGCACACATAGAGCGGCAGAGGTGGTAGTTTGAGGCGTGGAAGGTGCAGGAGCAGCAACGGTGGTTGCAGGCGCGAGTGGAGTCCATTGCGACTACACAAGGTAGTGGACAGGCGATGATGGTGGCGCCAATGGTGGCGACAGCAGTAAGGCATTCCGCTTGCATGAGGTGCCGGGAGAACGAGAGCGCTTGGTGCTCGAAAGGAGGCGGTCAGCGAGGGAGGATGAGAGGGTGGAGATGGAGAGGGCTTGATTGGAGATCGAGCAACAGCGGGCAGAGGACATGTGGCGCCTTGGCATGTTGGTGCGGGCGCCCTTCGTTCAAGGGTCATTGACAGGGTCCACGCGGAGGGAGTTGGAGGCGGCGAAGGTGACCAAGGTCAAGAAGGGAGCAGAGGCGGATGATGAAGATGGTATGGCCGACGCAGAGGGAGAGGATGACTGACGGACTAACTACATACATATATATATATATTTGTTTGTTTCTTTTATTTGTGTACTACAATTTTATTGGAATGGAATCTTTGTGGACTTGAGGCGGGAAGGATATCAGAGTGACTTCGGAGGTGGCGGAGTGACTTAGGAGGATTTGTGCGGACCAGGCTTGCCTGGGTACTTGTGATGGAAGTCTTTGACGAGCTCCGACGCGTGGTCGAGCTCAGTGGCGAGGAGCCACAATGTCTCTTCATCAGTACCGGCATAACCAGCCCAGCGGACGAGGTAGAGGAGTTGGCAGTGGCATCTTCTGCAGTCGATCTTGGAGTCTAGAATTCCTTTGACTTCATATTCGACTTCTCCGTCGACTTCGATCAGAGGTGGCGGAGATTGGATGCGGTTGGGAATACTGCTTTGGAGGGAGGTCTCGAGTTGAGACACATGGAATACGGGGTGCATGGACTTCATGGTGTTGGGGAGTCGGAGCGTGAAGGAGAGCGATCCAGGTTTAGCTATTATTTTGAAGGGTCTGAAATTCTTGTCGGAGAGCTTCTTGGAGGGGCACGTAGACCTGAAGTATTTCGCTTTCATGTAGACTTGATCGCCTATTTTGAAATCCGGCGGAGTTGATCTTTTCGCATCTGCGGGGCCTTGGTAACGCTGTTGCGCAAGGGCCATCTCAGAGCAGAGGAACTCGTGGAGTTCCTTGAGGTCGGAGGTATATTCTTGAGTGTGGGAAGAACTGAGGCCCAAGTCGGAGTTGACTGCAATGTCGGGGTGGTAGCCTTTGTTGGCGAAGAAGGGGGAGACACCAGTGGTTGCGCTAGGGGAGTTGTTAAAAGTGAACTCCGCAAGTGGGAGGAGTTCGGCCCAATTGTCTTGTTGGTAGTTGCAGTAGATTCGGAGATACTGCTCGAGTGTTTGGTTCGTCCGCTCGGTTTGACCATCTCCTTCTGGGTGATAACCAGAGGTGAAATGCAGGGTCATTCCGAGTGCTTTCCTGAGCAAGTGGAAGAAGTGGGAGACGAACTCCAAACCTCTGTCGGAGGTGACATGGGTAGGTACTCCGTGTTTGGAGAACACATGTGCAACAAAGAGCTTGGCAAGCTCAGGGGAAGTGATGGTGTCATAGGTCGGAATGAATATTCCTTGCTTTGAGAGGCAGTCCACGATGACTAGGATGGAGGTAAATCCATGAGAGGAGGGTAGTTGCTCAATGAAGTCCATGGATATGGAATGCCATGGGCGAGCAGGGATCGGAAGTTGTTTTAATAGGCCGTAAGGCCTGTGCCTAGGGACCTTAGCACGTCCGCATGAAGTGCAGGAACTTACATAGTCCTTTACAAAGGTGTGGACACCTGGCCAGGTATATTCCTGGCGGACTAGTTCCAATGTGCAGTTCTGGCCGAAGTGGCCGGAGAGCGGATGGTCGTGCTTGTAGCGGAGGACTCTGAGGTGGAGATCGTTGGTATCCGGCACGTAGATCCTATCATCAAGGCGGAGTAAGCCAGTGGAGTCTGTTGACCACCAAGAATCAGATGAGTCAGACTTGTGGCTGAGCACGATGGGATCGGAAGGGAGAGCTGCAAGAATGTCTTTGTGGAGTTGTTCCACGTCGACAAGGATGGCAGCGCAGATTGCTGGAGTGAGTAGGATGGTTGCCCTAAGGGAGGACGCGAGTTGTTCTTGGGTGAACATAGGTCAGAGGTTGTGTGGGTTGACTCGAGTGTAGTCCCTATCCCCCTCTTTTGGGTAGACATCCCAGCGTCTAGTGAGGGCATCAGGTTTAGCTCCGAGGCGTCCAGGGCAGAAGTGGATGGCAAGGTTGAACTGGGAGAGATACTCCAACCAGTGGGCTTGACGGTGAGTCAAGACCTTGGAGCTAGAGAAGTACTCCAGATTCTTGTGGTTGGTGACCACATCGACCGGGGTGGCGGAGCCCTTGAGGTAATGTCGCCAGTGCTTGAAGACCTCAAAGATGGTCAAAAGCTCCTTGTCGTGGGTGTCATAATTCAGCTCTGGAGCGGACAGATTGTGCGAGTAGTACATGACAGGGCGGAGGACCTCATCGGAGCCAGTGATGGAAAGGATTCCAGCGATGGCGTAGTCCGAAGCATCGGTCTCCACAGTCAGCGGAGTGTCAGGGACCCAGTGGGTAAGGATAGGAGCGGAGGTGAAGGCCTTCTTCAGGAGGTTAAAGGCGGAGTGACAGTCCTCACCAAAATTCCAAGGAATGTTCTTGCGGGTAAGCCGTGTGAGAGGTATGATGATGTCAGAGTAGTTGAAGATGAAATGATGGTAGAAGTTTGCAAAACCGAGAAAAGACTGAATGTCTTTCACCTTGCGGGGTTCTGGCCAGTCGGAGATGGCTTTGACTTTGTCGGCAGACATGGAGAGGCCATTGGGGGAGAGGCAGAAGCCCAGGTATTCGGTGGAGGTGGTATGGAATTCACATTTTTCCAGCTTAGCAAAGAGGTTATGCTTGCAGAGGCGTTGGAGGACTTCGTGGACATGCTTTTGATGTGATTCGATGTTGTCAGAGTAGATAAGGATGTCGTCTAGGTAGACGACAACACAGACATCGAGCATGTCGGAGAGGATGCTGTTAACAAATCATTGGAAAGCCACGGGAGCATTAGTCAGGCTGAAAGGCATGACATTCCACTTGAAGGAGCCATACCGCGTGTGAAACACGGTCTTCCATTCATCTCCTTCAGCAATGCGGACCAAGTGGTACGCATGGCGGAGATCGATCTTAGAGTAGATCTTTGCCTTGCTAGGAGAATTGAGGAGGTCAGAGATGAGAGGGAGTGGGTAGCGGTCTTTCTTTGATATTTTGTTCAGTCCTTGGTAATCAATGCAAAGGTGGAGTGATCCATCCTTTTTGCGGACGAACAGGACAGGAGCTCCATGAGCGGAGGTCGACTGTCAGATGAAGCCGTAGGAGAGGTGCTTGTCGATGAAGGTGTGGAGCGCCCCTAATTCAGTCTGTGAAAGGGAGTACACAGTACCCAGCGGAGGGCTTGTGCCCTCCTCCAAATTGATGCAGAGGTCGTACTCGCGGTGCGGAGCAAGCATAGTAGCTTTTGCTTTGCTGAAGACGTCAGTGAAGTCATGATAGACTTCTGGCACAGCGGAGAGATTAGAATCGACAGGAGTGGCAGTGGAAGCGGAGCGGAGCTTCGCATCTTCTGGGCGGATGTACAGCGTGAAGTTGGTAGATCCCGTGAGTTTGCAAGCACGCGCGAATGCAGCAGCGCCTATTAGCGAAACGTAGGGAGCGGTCAACTGAGGCGAGTCGGAGTCAGAGGGCAGAGATGAGTCCTCAGGTGGTGGAGCTGTGGAGGCAGACGCAGAGGCAGACTCGACAGAAGGAGGTACCAGGGATGCGGGCATTCGCAGTGTGCCTTTACGGAATTCAATGTGACCCAAAACCCAGTCAATCAACGGATTGTAGTGGGTGAGCCAGCTATGTCCAAGGACCAGCACGCAGGAGGAATCCAGCGGAGTTACATAGAATGTTTCAGAGTTGACTTCACCTGTGGAGAACTGAATGTCGAGTTTGATGGCTTTTGTAATGAAGGTGTTCGTAGAACCGTCTAGGAGGTGGAGTTCAAGCGGAGTGATCGCATAGGTTTCAAGAGAGTGTTTATTAACAAATTTGCTATCTATGAAACAGTGGCTAGAGCCAGAGTCAACGAGAGCGGAGACAGGAGGAATAGCGACAGGGGACGTAATGGAAATGGAGGGCATAAGGGAGTTGGGATTGGAGAGAGTGGACACGTTGAGGTGTAACTCTGTAGGTGCACAGTCGGAGTCAACACAACTCCCAGATTGTGCAGAGTTCTGGGAGCTGCTGTCTAATTTTTTGACTCCGCAGCAGTGGGAGTCTAAGCCTTGGCAGCGCAGGCCTTGGCCTTAGAGCTCTTTGAGGTGGACTTAGGACAGTCCCTGGCCATATGGCCTGGCTGTCCACAGAACATGCAGAGCTTGTCTTTGATGTGCCGCTGGCGCTCTTCCTCGGTCAACTTGCCATCTTTTCCAAGATGGGCGGGGGTTTTGGAGGAGGCGGGCTTGGCACTGGAGGAGTTCTTCGACTTGTCGGAACTCTTGTTCTTGTTGTCCTTCTCCTTGGTTTTACCCTTGGAGTCAGACGAGGCGGAGGCGGAGTTGGATGACGAGGAAGTGGAGGTCTTGGTTTGGCACGCAACTTCAGATTTGCGCTCCCAGTACCTGGCATCAATGGTCTGCGTGAGGGTGCGGTAACCATTGAGGGTGTGGGGCTTGCCTACACGAGAGATTTCGTCCTTGATGCGGTCAGGGAAGCCGCTGTAGAAGATGTGGTGGAGAGCGCCATCGCCATAGCCACGGACTTGGCCAGCGAGGCGGTTGAACTCAACCACGTACTTATTTATTTTCTGTCTGTCTTTCATGGACAGGTTATCCAACTGGTGTTTGGCATCTCCAATGGGGTCATGCGGGCCGAAGTTGGATTTCAGTTCGGAGACGAACTGTGCGTAGTTTTCCATCCATAGCGGATGGGTGCGGGGATTGGCGGAGTTGAGTAGGTCCGGTTTGAACTACTCGAGGGCCATGCCCTTTAGGTAGGACTGCGCGAAGGTGACCCTTGCGTGGTCGGAGGCGAAAGCCCTGGGGCGATCCTGGAAGTTCAGTTCACACTGAACAAGGAATGCGCGGAACTTGCGTGGGTCAGTCCCGTCGAACATGTCAGGTTTGCAGACTTTGGTGTGACCAGAAGAGGAGTCGCGGTCGGCGGATGCCGTAGCAACTTTGGTCAGCGCTTGGACCACCTGTGCAAACAGGAGCAAGGGGTCCGGGGTCGGAGTTGAAGCAGATGGGATAGGGGAGTCTGGTAGCGGGAGGTCTGGCGGGTTAGGGGACGGCGGGTTACTATCTCCGCCATCACCACCATAGTCACCAGGGTAGCCATCGCCGTAGATGTCTAAGGCGTTGTCGAAATGACGCCTGGAGTAAACTCCAGACTCGTTGGGGCGGCGGGCAGCAGGGGTTGGAGTAGTGGGATCCGGGGCGGGAGCCCCAGGCAGAGTATTGCGATTGAAGAAGGAGAGGAACTCTCCTTCTTCAACCAAATCGTTTCGGGAAGTGGAGGGCGCATTGAGCACCTCCTGGCGCTCTTCGAGTGCATGAGACTGAGCACAGGTAGTGATTATTGAGTGACTAGTCATGGTTGGGAGTAATTAGCAGGTGTGCAAGAGTGAGTTTGAATATACTGTCAGAACCAGTTCTTCCGACGAACTCCGACACGAGCGGAGTTAAGTCTGAAGGGTTGTCGACGACAAGCGAAGGTGGTGAGAACTTGGCTTCAGCATATGTGCTGCACCCTTGCGATACCTGTGTCCTCATATTTCGGAGGACAAGGGGACAGAGAGACAGAGGTCCGACAAAGGTCGGGGTTGCCAGAAGGCAGAGGGGACAGAGGAGGACAGAGGTGAGTTCGCGGGAAGTATTCAAGATGATATTCGAACTGAGGGACAATCCCCTCAGTGTGCGGAGTACTTATACTTTACATCAGATATGTACAGTAACCGAGAAGTGGAGAGAGACATAGCAGAGGCGTAGGTAAGAGTCTGCGGATGACAAACGGATGAGTAACATACATGGAATGGAGATCAGTGATAAGCGTAACGGATCAAAAGGTTAACGGGACACAGCTATGAGTAACCAGATCTAATCTAAAATGGGAACAAGGGAAGCAGGAACAGAAGTGGAACAGAAGCATACAATAACCGGAGGCGTAAGTGTGGAACTATTTACTAAAAGGAGACGGAGCGTCAATTGTCGGAGCGGAGACGGATACGTAGCATCGGAGGTGTCCGATTGCGATCGGACTTGAGTCTATAACAGACTAGAGGCCTTGCGGAGTCTGGCGGTGTCACGCAGTTGTGACAGGGACAAATTAGATGATGTCCACCTAAATGTGCTGATGGCTTTGCAGCGAAGGTCCTTCGTCCAAGAGCCTGTCACACCAAGACAACAAACACCTCCTCCAACTCCCCGACGTTGTCCCTTATGGCTGACCAGCCAACTTTAGACGAGACCACTGATAATCCTTGGGTCATTTCAGCATTGGATCTCTCATCTGCCTCACTGTTTCCTTCCCCTTCAACCACACCACCTGCCATAAATAAAGGTATGTTATGTTGGTTTCGGCTGTATTTTGTTAATTATAGCTTTCCAGGCGATATTCCCTGGCTCTTTGATGATGCCTTCTGTTGCTTTACAGACTTTCATGTCTGTTTGAATGTGGGGATTGGCTATAACCATGGGTCACTGTGTAAATGGGTGGTCCGTACCACTTGCCCAGACAGATTTCTTGGTCCGGAAGGCCTCGTACCTCCTGGGTGTGTATCTGTTACTGTCACTGCCCACTGTGATAGTACCAGAATCGAACACCATGTCATTCCTGCAGAGCACCTTACTGCAGCTCCTCCTAGAGCAAAGGACCACAGATGCTTAGTGCTGAAGGGCGAAATGTCAGGTCAGATTCACTATGTTAAACAGTGTAAGACCAGGCAACAGCCACCAATGGTCATACTTTACAATGGGACTTCACTGCCTTTGAATGATACTTGCTGGGTTATTGATGCTTGAGCATAGTTAATTATCCAACTTCTTGTATCATTTATGACAATTATTTTATGTTGTTTGTCCTCTCATGATAAAAGGACATAATAACCATTATTGTGTGCTGCAAGTACTGCTACTGAAATGGAATGCAAATAGTCTTGACCTGGACTGACCTTGTAAATGAGATAACCACCATTGACAGCAAATCACCTCATTTACAGGAATCATGCCAGTGAATATTAGCATTGGTGATTGAAAACATCATACATGTGGATGATGAAAAAAAGCCAACCAACTTCTACCTGCAGTAACCTTGCACACAAGGTGATTGTATGTACCTGGTGTACCACCTGTGTATTGCCCTGGAAAATAAACATGGAATATTTATGTAAAACACATGAGAATAAGTGAGTATTGAGCAAAACATAGTATGCATTGCAGCATTGGACACAATATATTATTAGATATATCATTTTTAGAGTAATAAAATTATTACATACACATCATTAATGAATGGCAGGTTCAGTGCTAAATGATAATTGTCTAGGCAACAAATGTTATAGAATGGTCACAGGATGTCATGGTGATATCACTAGATATTCCTTTCTCAGGGTAATAAAATTCTTATACATGCACTATCAATAAATGGCTGACTGAGTGCTATATGATAAGTGTCTGGTCAACAAATGTTATAAATGATCACAGGATGACATGATGATATCACTAGATATTTATTTCCCAAAGTAGTGGAATTCTGGCATGTGCATTATCAATGAATGACAGACCAAGTGCTCAATGATAATAACTGGTACACCCTCAAAAAGTTAGTCTGTAGTTATATACCCTTATCACCAAGCCATCTTTCTGATGTTAGTATATCAAATAAGCACCTTTCTGCCACTACCTGAATGATGAAAAGATATTTGTAGATAATTGCATCTAAGTAATTATCCATCTATATCATGTTGACATGTAGTTGTAAGGTCTAGCTGGTCATGTCAGCTCCTCCCCATTTTCCTGATGTATGACTACAGATTACTTGATGATCCATGGGCAGATGATGACGAAATAAGTATGTTGTCTGCCAATAGAGTGTAAAGTGGATAGAGTACTGAATTCGACGCATCCAGGGAAGTGAGACAAATGACAGAGGAAGATGGACATGGCAAGTATCTGGGAGGAAGGGACCATAGGCTGAGGGCTCAGGGGACACAGAGACGACCAGAGAAGACTTCTCAATCTTGACGATAGACCAAGAATGAGGGGGACTGAGGGAGCAGGCTGGTAAGATATGTGCCAGGCAGTGCACGGGAACTCTGGGAGAGGCTGTCCTAAGAGCAGGACATAGTGGAGATCCCTCTTCGTCATCTACCCTGACTCAGAAGTCTAACAAGTCGGGCAAGACTGCTGAGCTTTCGGACAAGTTCAGCAAGGACAGCAAGCTGACCTCTAAGGAACGCAAGCACAGGTTCGACATAAATCTGTGCATGTTCTGTGGTGCAACTGGCCACAAGGCCAAGGACTGCCCCAAGTCAGGCTCTCGAGCAGCCAAGGCTAGGGCAGCTACCACCACTACTACGAACAACACGTCAGAAGCCAAACCGACGGCCTCCACCAAGGCAAAAAAATAGATAGCAACTCCCGAGACTCTGCACAGAGTGGGAGTTGCGTTGTTCCCGACTGTGCACCTATGGAGGCCCGACTCAACGCAGCCGCTCTTTCTGATCCAAACTCTCTCCGACCTCAGGTTACTATCAGTGACCACGATATACAGTCTTTCCCCGCGTTAGTAGATTCGGGTTCCACCCATTGTTTTGTAGATCCATCTTTTGCCAATATGAACTCTCTTTCACTTTACTCGGTATCCCCAATCGTTCTCCGTCTATTTGACAGTACCACCACCACCATAATCACCGAAGCAACCGATCTACCCATCCGTTTTCCCTCTGGCAACGTCACCCTGATGACATTTTATGTCACCCCGTTGGACTCTGACTGTAAGATAGTTCTCGGACACAACTGGCTCACCCGATACAATCTGTCGATTGACTGGGTACTGAGCAGTATCGAGTTCAGAACATCTACGCAGCAAGTGCAAACCCCGAGCTCACTCCCCGACCCTGTAGCGCCCTCACCGAGCGTGCTGAGACTCAATGCTACGTCAGTCTTGTCTCCTTCCCCGACTGACTCGCCTCAGGCTCCCAGTCTTTGGGCACCTCCTATCGCTCTCATCAACGCTGCAGCCTTTCTAAAGGCTTGCCAGCTCGATGGTTCTCAACAGTTCTCTGTCCAGCTGAAGCCTGACGGCAGCTTTCGTGCTGCGTCGGTCGACGCTGCTCCTGACCTCTCCTCTGTCCCCGAGGCATACCACAACTTTGCCGACGTCTTTAGCAAGGTGAAAGCATCGGTACTCGCGCCTCATCGGGAACATGACCTCAAGATAGAACTGGAAGAAGGAGCACCTTTACCACTGTCACGCACCAAACAGGTTTGGTACAGTGAACATGGAAGATAACGTCAATATCAAACGATCCTGATGCGAAGGATGAGCACAATGGAGCCTCATCGTAGCCATCTATCGCACAAGAAGACTATCCTGATGCAAGAGACGACTGCCAACGCTGACAGTCATCACTCGCACAAGAACCGCCAAGAAGCAGAAGAAACTGAAGGAATAACGTCCAGTATGGTATGAGAAAGGAATGCACACTTCTGCAGTCCAACTCCCACACCAGAACAAGCAAAGAAGCTGAAGAATTGATGGAGAAACAAAGGAAAGAAGAGAAGAAACGACGTTAGCGCTCAAATGTCATTTTTAGGCGCCCAGTGCCGGCATTCCGATATTTTGAATAGCTCC
>Ga0307518_10002513_pt1 | contig 13382 bp, 13 predicted proteins | sample 25_EM_MG_FD_203889 | JGI IMG/M metagenome (GOLD analysis project Ga0307518, IMG submission 203889) | Populus trichocarpa ectomycorrhiza microbial communities from riparian zone in the Pacific Northwest, United States - 25_EM | ecosystem: Host-associated > Plants > Roots > Unclassified | place...
ATTGATCCGCAGGGCGATCAGCAGCAGGGAGCCGTTGAGCACGAACACGAGGAGACCGAGGACGAGCGCGGGCACCAGCAGCAGCAGCCGTACCAGCAGCGGCCAGACGAGGGCCGACAGCAGACCGAAGGCGCCGGCGCCGAGCGCGGCCGTGACGCCGATACGGGTCGCGCTGTCGCCGTCCGCCGACTGGAGCTTGAAGTCGGGCAGGATCCCGGCGAGCACCAGCATGGTGACCGTGGAGACGGCCCACACCGCGATGCTCCGCCCGACCTGACTGGCGAGCCGCCGCCAACGCCCTCCACCCACGCCCCGTACACCTCACGTCCCGGGCCCGTCGACCTGGCGGGCCTCCACCCACCTTGTCACAACGGCCGGACGTGTCCCCGTGTCACCGGCCGTCGTAGCCGGCCGTGGGCATCGACAGCCGCCGGTGCACGCGGGCCTTGGCCTGGGCGTCGTACGACGGTTCCGCGCGGCCCACCGTCTCGATCCGCACCCCGCGTCGCGCGCACTCGTCGGTGAACTCCTCGACGGAGGACAGCGCGCTCTCCAGGACCCGGCGGCTGGGGGCGACGAACAGGTCGAGGCCGGGGCGGACGCCGTCCCACAGGGCGTTGTGGTCGGGGCGCAGCCCGCGCACGAGGAGTTCGCGGGCGATGACGTAGCCGTGGTCGGCGGCCCAGCGTGCGCACATGGCGTGCTGGCTGCGCGAGTCGACCAGGAAGGGGTCCTCGTCCAGCTCCTCCAGCGGTGTCAGGCTGGCGATCGCCGTGACCCTGACCCGCGAGGGCATACCGGAGGCACCGCGTACCTGTCCCATGGCGTCCCCCTCACCTCCGGGTTTCGCCGCCGACCCTACTCCTGCCCGTAGGCTTCGGGGGAGTCGCGCGAAGGAGGCAAAGAAGGTGCCGGTGGAGATCACCTGGTGGGGTCACGCCACCTGCACGATCGAGGACTCGGACACACGCGTCCTCACCGACCCCCTGTTCGCCCGCCGGCTCGCGCATCTACGACGCCGCCGGGGCGCGGTGCCGCCGCCCGAGGCCCGGCGCGCGGACCTGGCGCTCGTCTCCCATCTGCACGCCGACCACCTGCACCTTCCCTCGCTCGGCGCCCTCGCCCCGGGCACGCGCCTGCTCGTGCCCCGGGGCGCACTCCGCGCGGTACCGGGGTTGCGCCGGCTCCGGCAGCTGCGGATCGACGAGGTGTCCCCCGGCGACCAGACGATGGTCGGTGACCTGGTCGTACGGGCCGTGCCCGCGCGGCACGACGGGCGGCGGCTGCCGGTCGGACCGCACCGCTCCCCCGCGCTGGGCTACGTCGTCGAGGGCGAGGCGCGCACCTACTTCGCCGGGGACACCGGACTCTTCGACGACATGGCCAAGGAGGTCGGGCCGGTCGACGTGGCGCTGCTGCCGGTGGGCGGCTGGGGTCCGTATCTCGGCGAGGGGCATCTGGACGCGGGGCGCGCGGCCGAGGCGCTGGCGCGGCTCTCGCCGCGCAGTGCGGTGCCGGTGCACTACGGCACGTACTGGCCGATCGGGATGGACGCGGTGCGCCCGCACGAATTCCACACGCCCGGCGACGAGTTCGTGCGCATCGCGGCCCAACTCGCGCCCTCCGTGGCCGTGCACCGGCTCGGGCACGGCGAGAGCGTACGGCCGGAGGTCGCCCGGTGAGCTGGATCGCCCAGGCGGTGTCCGCGACGGCGACCACGTCACCCGAGTCCACTCAACAGGCCATCGGTTACCCGACGTTGTTCCTGCTGGTGCTGTTCGGGGCGCTGGTGCCGGTGATTCCCACGGGGGCGCTGGTGAGTTCGGCGGCCGTGGTCGCGTTCCACCAGACGGCGCCGTTCGCGCTGGCGCTGGTCTTCGTGACGGCTTCGCTGGCCGCGTTCCTCGGGGACGTCGCGCTGTACTGGCTGGGGCGGCGCGGGATGGGGTCGAAGAACGGCTCGCGCTGGCTGGAGGCGATCCGCGCGCGGGCCCCCGAGGACCGTCTTGAGCAGGCCCAGAAGAAGCTGGCCGACCACGGGGTGACGGTGCTGGTGCTGTCCCGGATGGTGCCGGCCGGGCGTATCCCGGTGATGCTGGCGTGTCTGCTGGCGGAGTGGCCGATCCGCCGGTTCGCCCGGGGCAACGCGCCGGCCTGTCTGGCCTGGGCGGTGACGTACCAGCTGATCGGCATCCTCGGCGGCTCCCTGTTCCCCGAACCGTGGGAGGGCGTGGTGGCCGCGGTCGCGCTGACCGTGGCGATCAGCGCGGCCCCGACCGTATGGCGCAGGGTGCGGAAGACGACTCCCGCCTAGGCAAGCACTCTTGAGCCTCCTACCGGCAGGTCCCACAGGTCCTCGCGCGCCAACTCCGCCTTCTCCCATGCTGCCTTGACCCGTGTCAGCGGCTCCAGGACCGGCTCCGCCGACAGGACGAACGTGCCCCAGTGCATCGGAGCCATCCGCCGCGCGCCCAGGTCCTGGGCCGCCCGCACCGCCTCCTCCGGGTCGCAGTGGACGTCGCTCAGCCACCAGCGCGGGTCGTAGGCCCCGATGGGCAGCAGGGCGAGGTCGATTCCCGGATAGCGGCGGCCGATTCGCGAGAACCAGTGGCCGTAGCCCGTGTCGCCCGCGAAGTAGACGCGCTGTCCGTCGGGTGCCGTCATCACCCAGCCGCCCCACAGGGAGTGGCAGGTGTCGGTGAGGCTGCGCTTGGACCAGTGGTGGGCGGGTACGAAGTCGAGCCGTACGCCGTCGAGTCGGGCCGCCTCCCACCAGTCCAGTTCGGTGACGCGGGTGAATCTGCGGCGCCGGAACCAGCCGCCGAGGCCGGCCGGGGCGAACACCGGGGTGTGGCGCGGGAGTCGGCGCAGGGTGGGGGCGTCGAGATGGTCGTAGTGGTTGTGGCTGATGACGACGGCGTCGATGGGCGGGAGTGCTTCCCAGGCGACGCCCACGGGGGTGATGCGGGCCGGGGTGCCGAGGATGCGGCGGGACCAGACCGGGTCGGTGAGGATCGTCAGCCCGCCGATCTGCACCACCCAACTGGCGTGCCCCGCCCAGGTGACGGCGACGGTGAGGGAGTCGACCCGGGGCAACGGCTCGGGGGCGAACGGGAGTCGGGGGATGTCGGCGAGGCCCTCGGGGCGGGGTCGTACGGAGCCCTCGCGGGCGAAGCGGGCGATCGCCTTGAGGCCGGGCAGCGGGGCGGTGAGCCGGTCGTGGAAGGTCCGGGGCCACACACGGCGCTCGCCGAGGGGGCGGGGCTCGGCGAGCGGCGGGGAGGAGGGGATGAAGGGAGACGGGGACGCCGTGCGGCCGGCGTCCGGGGTCGTCGTGGTCGACTCGGACTGCTGCGTCATCGAGGAGGCTCCCATCGCTGAGCGTCGTCGCGGAGATCGTCGAAGATCGACCTCAAGGACATCAACGCGCGTTGCACGTGTGGCAGTTCCAACGGCACGGGTGACATGAGGCATTCCGCGCGTTCCTCATCGGTTCGGCCCAGCAGTGGTCCGGTGGACAGCCGTACCCGCAGCGCGCCCAGGTCGTCGCCGAAGCGGTGGCCGCCCGGCGCGGGCATGCCGAGCCGGGCGGTGAGGAACTCCTCCAGGTCCTGCGCGTCGCCCACTCCCTGTGGGGTGAGCGCGTGGCGCAGCGGCCCGAGATCGACGTACAGATGACGTCCCGCCTGCGGCGGCCGGGCGAACGCGCCCGCCCCGGTGACGGCCGCGTGCGCGGCGACGGCCACGCGCGCGTGCAGCCCTACGGCCCTGTCGCGGCGGGCGACGACCGGCGCGGGTTCGCCGAGGGCGTGGCCGGCCGCGGCGGCGACGGGTGCGGCCACCCGGGCGCCGAGTGCGGTGAGGACGTCGAGCACGCGCGCGTGGAGCGCGTTTCCGGCGCGGCCGGCGGGGAAACGGGCGACGGCGGCGGGCCAGCCGGACGGGAGGAGCGCGCCGGCCAGGTCGGTGACGACGGTGACCCGGTCGGGCAGCATCTCGGCGGGGCTGAGCAGCATGGTGCGCCGGGGCGCGTGCAGGGTGTCGCGCCAGGTCTCGTCGCTGACCAGGTGCAGGCCCTCGCCCGCGGCGGCCTCGACGGTCTCGTGCATCACCTCGGGCGGCGCCACGGTGGCGGTGGGGTCGTCGGCGACCGACAGCACCAGCAGCCGCGGGTCACCGCCCTCGTCGCGGACCCTGCGCACGGTCTCCAGCAGGGCGTACGGGTCGGGCACCCCGCCGCACTCGGCCGGAGTGCCCACATGGAACACGGGCCTGCCCAGCAGCCGGGCGTACGGCGCCCACCAGGCGGCACACGGTCTGGGCACCAGGACGTCACCACCGAGCGCCGCGGTCAGCGCGACCAGCAGCGCGGGGGCACCCGGAGCGGCGGCCACGCGGGCGGGCTCGGCGGGCAGTCCCCGGCGTTCGAAGTAGCCGCTCGCGGCCTCCAGCAGCGCGGGAGCGCCGCCGACCGGCTGTTCCTCGGTGCGGCTCGCGGCGGCGGCCAGGACGGCGGCCAGCTCCGGCAGCACGGGCAGTCCGTCGTCGGGGAACACCGGCCCGTAGCGGACGGGTCCCTGGCCTACCGCGTCCGCCTGCCGCATGGTGCCTCCGCGCAGTCCCTCGTGCCGTGCCGTGTCCTGGTCGTGCCCTCAGTGTCCCGGAGTCCGCCTGCGCAGCCGGTACACGGCACCGCCGCACGCGCCCGCGATCAGCACACCCCCGGCGACCAGCGCCGGCACGGAGTCGGTGAAGGTGCCGCCCTCCCCGGCCCGCACCCCGCGCTCGATCACTGCGGCACCGGCACAGGAATCACCGCGGGGTTCCTGACACGGCGGCTGCCCGCCCCCGCCCCCGTGTTCCACGCTGAAGGTCGCACTCCACGGCCTGCCCTGGCCGCCGGGCGGCGCGGGACAGGTCCCGTCGACGGTCCACGCGGGGTCCCGCCCGTTCCCTTCCCCGTCGGAGACGCGTGCGGTCCCGCGATAGGCGGTCCCGGCGGCCCGGTCGTCGTCGCCGGGCACCCTCCGCAGCTCCACGGTCCCGTCGTCGAACCCCTGGGACCTGCCCTGGATGCTGTCGGGCGCGGTCCCCCCGACCACCTCGCACGACACGTCGACGGTCACGCTGCCACCCGCCTGAACAGTGCTGGGACTGACCTCGGCCCCCGATTCAACGGCCACAGCGGGCCCGCCGGCACCCACCAGCGCGACAACGGACAGAGCAAGCGCGGTGCGACGCATGAGCGGATCTCCTTGGACCGAGGACGGCGGCAACACCATCGAAGCCCGACCAGGAGAGAGCCGCGCGCGGCGAGACCCGAGCGAGTGAACACCGGCCGAGCTCAGACAGGGGCGCGGGGCTGTGTCTGTTTGCGGCTCCGCCGCGTGGGCGCGCCCAGCCCTCACCGGCCTGCAGCCGAGGCACAACCCTCTACGCGGCGTCCTCAAGAACCTGCTCCCGAATCCGCCGGCAACACCGACTGATCAACCGGGACACATGCATCTGCGAAATCCCGAACTCCTCAGCGATCCGACTCTGCGTCATGTCCCCGAAGAACCGCAGGTACAAGATCTCCCGCTCCCGCGCGGGCAGCGCGGCCAACCGCGGCTTGACAGCCTCCCGGTCCACCACGACGTCCAACGCCGGATCAGCGGACCCGAGTACGTCCCCCAACGCCCACCCGTCCGCACCGCCGGAGGCCTCCGCGTCCAACGACAACGCGCTGAAACTCTCCAGCGCCTCCAGCCCGGCCCGCACCTCCTCCTCGGAGAGGCACGCGTGCGCGGCGAGCTCCGCCACGGTCGGCCGCCCCGGCACCGTCTGCGCCAGCTCCTGCCCGGCGACCCGCACCCGGTTCCGCAGATCCTGCACCCGGCGCGGCACGTGCAGGGTCCACATGTGGTCGCGGAAGTGCCGTTTGATCTCGCCGGTGATGGTCGGCACGGCGTAGCTCTCGAAGGCGTTGCCGCGCCCGGGGTCGTAGCGGTCGACGGCCTTGACCAGGCCGAGGGCGGCGACCTGTCGTAAGTCCTCGGTGCTCTCGCCCCGGTTGCGGAACCGTCCGGCGAGCCGGTCGGCCATGGGCAGCCAGGCCTCCACGATGCGTTCGCGGACGGTGTCGTGCTGCGGGCCGGGCGGCAGCGTGACCAGGGTGCGGAACGCCTCCGCGGTGTCGGGGGTGTCAGGGTGGGAACGTCGCCTGCTGTCGATGCGAGTGGGCATGGTGCGTCACAACTCCCTTGAGCATGCTCCGGGTTGGACGGTCACCGGTGGGAACGCGAGTGCGCTCCAGCGCTGTGGGTTCGCCTGCCCCCGACCCCGGGGGACAAACACGCGTCAGTCCCGCTCGCGTGCCCCCTGCCGGGTACGGCCGGGGGCCACGAGGCGGCGCGGATGGCGGCGCAGGTACTCGCCCTCCAGCCGGGCCATGCGGTCGTTGTGGGCGCGCAGCGCGTCGTTCGAGCCGTACAGCAGGGTGTCGTGGCGCGTGCGGTGGATGGTCTCCAGCTCCTTCATGAGCTGGGAGTCGTCCAGGCGCGCAGGGTCGACTCCGGTCATGGTGTGCCCCGCTCGTCGAGTCTCACGGTCCTGGGACCACTCTACGAACATTCGGGCCCCGCGGCCTCCGCACTGCACGGACCTACCGCGCGCGCTCCACCCGCCGCTCGTCCCACACGGGCTCGGTGCTCTCGCGGACCCTGCCGTCGCTGCCGAAGACCAGATAGCGGTCGAAGGAGCGCGCGAACCAGCGGTCGTGGGTGACGGAGAGCACGGTCCCGTCGAACGCCTCGAGGCCCTCCTGGAGGGCTTCCGCGGACTCCAGGTCGAGGTTGTCGGTGGGCTCGTCCAGGAGCAGGGCGGTGACTCCCTGGAGTTCCAGGAGCAGGATCTGGAAGCGGGCCTGCTGGCCGCCGGAGAGGCGGTCGAAGCTCTGCTCGGCCTGGCCGGTCAGCTCGTAGCGGCGCAGCCGGGACATGGCGGGGCCCTGGGCCTGCGCGTGCTCCTTCCACAGGATGTCGAGGAGGGTGCGGCCCTGGAGTTCGGGGTGCGCGTGGGTCTGCGCGAAGTGGCCCGCCACGACGCGCGCGCCGAGCTTCCACTCCCCCGTGTGCTTCACGTCGTCGCCGGCGAGGAGGCGCAGGAAGTGCGACTTGCCCGAGCCGTTGGAGCCGAGGACGGCGACGCGTTCGCCGTAGAAGACCTCCAGGTCGAAGGGTTTCATCAGGCCCGTCAGTTCAAGTCCCTTGCAGGTGACGGCCCTTACTCCGGTGCGGCCGCCCTTGATGCGCATGTTGATGTCCTGCTCGCGGGGCGGCTCGGGCGGCGGGCCCGCCTCCTCGAACTTGCGCAGGCGGGTCTGGGCGGCCTGGTAGCGGGAGGCCAACTCGTGGGAGATGGACGCGGCCTGACGGAGGTTCAGGACGAGCTTCTTCAGCTGGGCGTGCTTCTCGTCCCAGCGGCGGCGCAACTCCTCGAAGCGGGCGAAGCGTTCACGCCGGGCCTCGTGGTAGGTGGCGAAGCCGCCGCCGTGCACCCAGGCGTCGGCGCCGGTCGGCGAGGGCTCCACGGAGACGATCTTCTCGGCGGCGCGGGCGAGGAGTTCACGGTCGTGGGAGACGAACAGGACCGTCTTGCGGGTCTCCTTGAGCCGCTCCTCCAGCCAGCGCTTGCCGGGTACGTCGAGGTAGTTGTCGGGCTCGTCGAGCAGCAGCACCTCGTCGCTCCCGCGCAGCAGCGCCTCCAGCACGAGCCGCTTCTGCTCACCGCCGGAGAGCGTGCCGACCTGCCGGAACTGCGCCTTGTCGTACGGCACTCCGAGCGCGGCCATGGTGCACATGTCCCACAGGGTCTCGAACTCGTAGCCGTGCACCTCGGCCCAGTCGGACAGGGCCTGCGCGTAGGCGAGTTGGGCCGCCTCGTCGTCGACGGTCATGATGGCGTGCTCGGCCTTGTCGACCTCGGCGGCGACCGCGCGGATGCGGGGCGGGGCGACCGACACCAGCAGGTCCCGTACGGTGCTCTCGTCGCGTACGGAGCCCACGAACTGGCGCATCACGCCCAGGCCGCCGCTCACGGTGACGGTGCCGCCGTGCGGTTTCAGCTCGCCGGAGATCAGGCGCAGGAGGGTCGTCTTGCCGGCGCCGTTGGGGCCGACCAGGGCGACCACGGCGCCTTCGCCGACCCGGAAGGACACATCGCCGAGGAGCGGCCTCCCGTCGGGGAGGTAGTACTCGAGGTGTGCGGCTTCCAGATGTCCCATGACCACGCATTCTGTGGGGCGGCCTCGCGGCCGGGCAAACCCTTATTGTGCCCGCCGGGGCCTCGCTACGGCTTCTGGTCCTCGTCGAGCGGCTGTCCGGTCGGGCCCGCGTCCGTGTCCGGTCCGGGCGTCTCCACCGCCGCGCCCGCCCAGGACAGCACCTTCCAGCCGTCGGCCGGTGAGCCGTCCAGGACGACGATGCCGGTGTTGTCGAGGGGGCGGGCGGCGGCGAAGGACACGTCGACGTTGTCGGCGCGGGCGGCCGTCCACATCCGGATCGCGGCGCCGTGGCTGACCATGGCGACGGTGCCGGCGCCGCTGCCGGCGGCCTCGGCGATCACGCCGTCGTAGCGGGCGAGGGCCTCCACGCCGTTCTCGCCGCCGGGCATCCGCAGCTCCGTGTCACCGGCCGCCCACGCGAACACGATCCGCATGTACTCGTGGCCGGGTTCCCGGTCGCCGGGCAGCATCTCCAGGTCGCCGGCGGTGAGCTCGCGGATGCCGTCCCGGACGCGGACGTCGAGGCCTCGGGCGGCGGCCAGCGGGGCCGCGGTGTGCTGGGTGCGGATGAGGGTGGAGGCGTAGAGGGCCTCGATGTCCTCGTCGGCCAGGGCCTCGGGGAGGGCGGCGGCCTGGCGACGGCCGAGGTCGGTCAGCTCCGCGCCGGGGATCGCCGTATCGAGGAGGAAGTCCACGTTGGCCGTGGTCTGGCCGTGGCGGATGAGGAGCAGGCGCATAGGGGGTTTCCTCCGATGAAGCGGTCCGCCGGCGGTCGGAGCGAGACGGCCGGCGGTGGAATCGGTTCGCCGACGGTCCGCCGGGCGGCAAACGGCCATTGCAGGGTACCCGGCACCGCATGAGCCCCGACGTCGACCTCACGGTCCCCCTTCCCGGCCGCCACGCCCTGCGCGCATGGCTGCTCTCCCTGGACTCCCGTCTCTTCGAGGCGGCGGCCGAGCGGAACTGGCCCGCGGGTGAGCCCGTGCTGCCCCGGCTGAGCCGCAGTGCCAATCACGGTGTGCTGTGGTTCGCGACGGCCGCCGCGGTGGCCGCGAGCCGTACTCCGCGCGCCCGCCGGGCCGCCGCCCGGGGCCTCGCCTCGCTGAGCGTCGCCTCCTTCGCCATCAACACGTTCGGGAAGCGGACCGTGCGCCGCCCCCGGCCCGTCCTGGACCCGGTCCCGCCGGTACGGCAGCTGAAGCGGCAGCCGATCACCACCTCGTTCCCGTCCGGTCACGCGGCGTCGGCGGCGGCCTTCGCGACCGGGGTGGCCCTGGAGTCCCCGGCCTGGGGCGCGGTGGTGGCGCCGATCGCGTTCTCGGTCGCCGTGTCCCGTGTCTACACCGGTGTCCACTTCCCGAGCGATGTGCTGGCCGGGGCCGCGCTGGGGGCGTGCGCGGCGTTCGCGGTGCGCGGGATGGTGCCGACCCGCGGGCAGATCGTGCCGCCTGCCCGGCCGCGCGCCGAGGTGCCCGCACTGACGGACGGGACGGGCCTGGTGATGGTGGTCAACTCGGCGTCGGGCACCTCGGACAGGGCGGACGCGCTGACCGACGCACTGCCCGGCGCGGAGCTCGTCGCCTGTCAACCGGCCGACATACCGGCCGAGTTGGAGAAGGCGGCGGCCCGCGCCGAGGTCCTCGGGGTGTGCGGCGGCGACGGCACGGTGAACGCGGCGGCCGAGGTCGCCCTGCGCCACGGCCTGCCCCTCGCGGTCCTCCCCGGCGGCACCCTCAACCACTTCGCCTACGACCTGGGAGTGGAGGGCCCCCGGGACCTGGCCCGGGCGATCAGGCAGGGCGACGCCGTCCGCGTGGACGTCGGACGCTTCAGCTCCGGCGCCACCCGGAGCATCTTCCTCAACACCCTGAGCCTGGGCGTCTATCCGGAGCTGGTGCGCGAACGGGAGCGGTGGGTACCCCGCATCGGCGGCTGGCCCGCGGGCGTACTCGCGGCGCTGCGGGTGCTGCGCGCGGACCGGCACCCGCTGGAGGCCGAACTCGGCGGCCGTACGCGCCCGTTGTGGCTGCTGTTCGCCGGCAACGGCACCTACCACCGGATGGGCATCGCCTCGGGCCGCCGGGTCGACCTCGCGGACGGACGCCTCGACATCCGCGTCGTGCACGGCGGCCGCAGGCCCGCACTCCGCCTCCTCGCGGCAGCCCTCGCCGGCCCCTTCTCCCGCTCCCCCGCCCACGCGGCCGCCCAGGTCCACCGCCTGCGCCTGACCGGTCTCGCGCCCGGCACGCTCCTCGCCTACGACGGTGAAGTCACGGAAGTGGAGGGTGAGTTGACGTTGGAGGAGCTGCCGGAGGGGCTGACGGTGTACCGGCCGCTCACCGAGTCCCTGATCACCCGTCAGTCCACATTGTAAAACGCAGGTCTCATCATGCGACATGCGCGCGTACCGTTCTGCTTACGCCGAAGAAGACGCGAAGGGGTAGGTAGAGCCATGCCGAAACCGCAGGAGACCGCCGTCTACACGCACGGGCACCACGAGTCCGCGCTGCGTTCGCACCGTCAGCGGACCGCCGCCAACTCCGCCGCCTACCTGCTCGGTTCGCTCAAGCCGCACATGAGGATCCTGGACATCGGCTGCGGTCCGGGAACCATCACCGCCGACCTGGCGGCACTGGTCCCCGACGGCCGTGTCACCGGTGTCGACCGCTCCGCGGGCGTCCTGGACCAGGCCCGGGAGGTCGCCGCCGAACGCGGCCTGACCAACGTCGACTTCGCGGTCGCCGACGTCCACGCGCTGGACTACCCGGACGACACGTTCTGCGTGGTCCACGCCCATCAGGTGCTCCAGCACGTGGGCGATCCGGTGCAGGCACTGCGGGAGATGGTGCGGGTGACCAAGCCGGGCGGGTTCATCGCCGCCCGCGACGGCGACTACGCGGTGATGACGTGGTACCCGGAAGTACAGGGGCTGGACGACTGGCTGGAGCTGTACCGGCGGGTGGCCCGCGCCAACGGGGGCGAGCCGGACGCGGGACGGCGGCTGAAGTCGTGGGCGCTGCGGGCGGGCCTGACGGATGTCACGTCCACGTCGAGCACCTGGACGTTCCAGACTCCGGACGAGCGGGCCTGGTGGAGCGGCCTGTGGGCGGACCGCACCGTCCAGTCGGCGTACGCGCGGATCGCGACCGAAGGCGGGCATGCGACCACCGAACAGCTGCATGCCATCGCGGACGCCTGGCGGGAGTGGGGGAAGCAGGACGACGCCTGGTTCGCCGTGCTGCACGGCGAGATCCTCTGCCGCAAGCCCGTCTGACAGGGCGGCCGGGCCGGGATCGTCCGAAAGGATCACCTCGGCCCGGCCGTCCCAACTAGGCTCTTCCGTATGGACATTCTGGGAGCCACGCTGCGGATCTGCGTCGACGACCTGGAGACCGCCGTCCCCTTCTACGAACGCCTCACGGGCGCCTCGGCGCTCCGTTTCGAGCGCGGCGGGGTGTCGGTGGCCGCGGTCGGGTTCTTCCTGCTGATGAGCGGGCCCGAGGCGGAGTTGGAGGTGTTGCGCAAGGTCTCGGCGACCATCGCCGTCAAGGACGTCGACGAGGCGCACACGCTCCTCACCGAACTCGGCGCCCGGGTCGTCGCGGGCCCGCTGGCGACACCGGTGGGCCGCAATCTGATCGCGGTGCATCCGGACGGGACGGTCTACGAGTACGTGGACCGGCGCGGCTGACGGCCGGCCGCCGGTCCACGTCTCACTTCATCTCACCTCATCTCACCGCGCCTCAGGGCGTTTCCGGCCGCATCCGGAAGTCGTAGCGCGTGGGCAGTGGTTCGTCGGTGAGGCGGGCCCAGAGCCGGCCGATCGACTCGGCGCCCTCGCGCAGGTCGGCGACCTCGAAGCCGTCGGCGAAGACCGCCCACGCGTCGTCCCGCCGCCCTTCCGCGAGCAGCAACTCGGCCTGGAGCAGCAGGAATCGGCCGCGTTCCCGGGTCGCGGGGTGCAGCATCTCCCAGACGGCGCGGGCGTCCGCCACCCGCCGCACCCGCAGCAGCGCCTCGACGGCCTCGCGCCCGAGCGCGGCCGTGGCGGCGGTCCAGCTCTCGCCGGCGTCGCGCCGCTCGTGGCACAGGTCGGCGAAGGCCTCGGTGTAGCGGTCGGCGGCCCGTTCGTGGTTGCCCGACTCCTGGTCCGCGACGGCGAGACAGCGCAGCAACGGCCAGAGGGACGGGGCGAGTTCGAGGGCCCGCTCCCAGCTGCGCACCGCCTGCGCCCGGTCGCCGGCGTGCCATTGGGAGACGCCGAGGTGGTACTCGGTGAGCGGGGTGGCGGGCGCCGTCTCCAGCATGTCCCGCCAGTGCGGGGCGACCAGGGTCTCGCCTGGCGGCCGCACCCGGCGCGGCTCGGGCAGCGCACCGCTGCGCAGCAGCGCCGCCCAGGGCGCTTGCGCCTCGCCGAGCGTGGACTCGTCGAAGGGGGTGCCGGGCAACTTCCAGTCGGTGCGCAGGACTTCGAGGGCGCCCCAGCCGGAGCCGGTGGCGAGGAGTTCGCCGGGTTCGGTGTCGGCGTAGGGCTTCCAGGCGGTGTAGGCGGCGTCCAGGTCGGCGCGGGGCAGGGCGGTTTCGAGCCTGGCCTCGGCACCGTCCACCACGGCGGGCCACTCCCCCTCCGTCTCGGCGTCGAGCGGGCCGTAGGCCTCCAGCCAGGACACCTCGCTCTCCGGGTCGAGCCGTACGTGCTCCAACTGGGTGCGGGCCAGGCCCGCTTGGATCTCGCAGTAGCCGCCCGTGCCCGGTTCGGTGAGCCACTCCTGCCAGCGGCGGCCACCGCTGCCGGTGCCCCACACGAAGAGTTTGCGGCCCCGGAGTGCGTCGGTGGACGTGTGCACCAGCCCGTGCCCGTCCGCGTCGAGCGCGGCGATCCAGCGGCGCCGCGCGTCCGGGATCTCGTAGAAGTAGTCGGCTGCGTAAGGGCTGTTGAGGGGATAGGACCGGTCCACGCCGTCGTACGACGGCACGGGCACCTGGCGCAGTCGTCGCTCGTATCCGAAGTGCCAGGCCTCCGACGCCGGTGCGAGGACCCGGCGTTCCTCCGGCACCGCGATGTTGGACCACCAGTAGGTGGGCGTCGGTTTCTCGTGCGGGTTGCGGATGCGGACGC